>Ga0209589_1001073_pt1 | contig 43305 bp, 36 predicted proteins | sample CowpeawhiteBW_FD_187525 | JGI IMG/M metagenome (GOLD analysis project Ga0209589, IMG submission 187525) | Root nodule microbial communities of legume samples collected from California USA - Cow pea white BW (SPAdes) (version 2) | ecosystem: Host-associated > Plants > Roots > Nodule | place: USA...
GCTAACCACTTACTGTGTTTTGTGTTAGTTCTTGTTTCCTCTCTTTCACTGCAGGAATTAGGAATTCTGAGCACTCCAGAATGTTCCATACACGTTCAACCTTGATAGAAGATATCAACTTCATTGTTTCTAGAATTATCAGGTTGAATAGCAAACTTGGGAATCTTAGAAGGGAGCACCATGAAGATAGACGATCATTGCCAAAAGACAAAACAAGTGCTATTAGGTGCACCAAGTGTGAAGGTTGTGGACACGAAAATTATCAATGTCTTAATTGGAACGAAAAGTACATGAATCTTCATGATCTCCAAGATTACATTGTATACTTAAAAGAGGTGAAAATGAGTGTTAGGAAAAAGCTCGAAGTCAAACAAGGACAACAAGCACAAAGGGAGAGATAAAATGCAAAAAAAGTACTAAAAGAAATGTGGGAAAAAGCCAAACAAGAGAAAGAGCTAAAGAAGCGAGAAGAGAAAGAGCGAAGAGAAAAGGAAGAAGACGAACAAAGAGAAAAACACGAGAAGGATTCTCTCCTCACACCCCTGACATGCATGGTTGAGATGAAATCCTTAAAGGGGGATGATAATGCGTTAAATTGTTGTTCCCATTCACATCATGATATTGCATTTTCATTGGGGACACTTACTAACCCATCTCTTTTTGTCTTAATGTCTAGGGAAGACTTATACATTAAGGAACAATGGCATAAGCAATGGGGTGAGGAAAAGATGATAGAAAAGGCAGCAACAACATTGACCAAACATGAACCTGCCTTTAATCATCTGATTGTGTGTTTGGCCTATCATGAAAATCCTAAAGGATTTCAGGGACACTCTTTTTCTATTCTGATTATTGTGGGTTGTTCTCCTTTTTTTTCACAGTGAATAGTATATTTGTGGTTAAACTCTTTGACGTCTTCTACAGGTTTATCTTTGATCCTGGAGGACAATCTCTTAGCACCTTGATAATAACAGTAATGAAGCGCTAAAATTCGAGGTCAAATTTTCTCCAACCCGAAGGCAATGATGGAGGCGTGGTTCGGGACCGTCAAGGGATTAGAAAACAGATGATGGAATCATGCCCAGGATCTTCAAAGAGATCTCAAATTAGCTTCAGATCGTAGAATAAGAACTCTTTTATATTGCTTTTTTTGTAATGTTTTTGTTTGGGCTTTATCGGACCTTAAGTTATGTTGGGCCTTTTTGTGTTTCGGCCCATAGTATATAAGTCCTTGTGAGATACATTTGTAGGCAGATTTGAGTTATATTAAAATTTGAGTTTTCTCTCAAGTCTTGAGGTTCTTCTCAGAACCACCGATCCTTATCTTTGAATCTCCGATTCAAAGTGGCGGATCTTCCTCACTTATCTTGGAACCTCCTCCAAGTGGCGTGAATTCCTCCCGTTTCGAAAACCCCCAAATCGACGTCCTCCATTTTTCCCCCTTTTTCATTTTAGGGTTCATGCCCATTTTCTTTCTAGACGAATTTCTCCCAAATCCGAGACGATCCTTCATCATATTGTAATTCAAAGAATAGGCCATGACAACCAATCAAGTTCTCAAACACATCTCATCGACTCTAACATAGAAAAGAAAAAAATAAAGTTTTACTTGTTGGATAAACTTCATCGTGGGTAGTTTCACTTAACAATGTTGGTAGAATTAAGTGTCTTACGAGATTGCAAAGGTTAGGAGTACTTCTAGTAAAATTTAAATCATGTAGTTAAAGGACCAAGACAAAAGACCCATAAATAGTTCATATACCGCTCAATGTAAAATATAACAAGTCATAATACAAATAGTGTTTTATCCAAAAAAGATTTGTTTGTCAAAAAATTGGCATCACAACTAGAGAGCCTGAGTGGTTGAGTACTTAAGAAAGAGTGTTTGAGCGCTAGAGAGTTTGACCGAGATGGATAACTTTGCAAATAGTATGCCCTTGCCTAAGTTAACAAAAGTCGTCAACTATGATAACTGGAGTCTACAAATAAATGTCTTCCTTGGTTCCCAAGAAGTTTATTAAGTAGTTGAAAATGGCTACCAAGAACCACCAGACATTAAAGAACAAATGATTGCCCAACTTGCTACGTTGATAGCATCTCAAGTGAAGGACAAAGAAGTTATTACGTGTTGTGCCGAGCTGTCGATGAATACGGCTTTGAGAAGATAGCAAATGTTAAATCTTCAAAAGAATCATGAGACATATTGGAGAATACCTTAAAGGGATACGTGTAAAGCATGTTAGGCTTCGAACTCTTAGAGCCAAGTTTGAAAGCATGAGGATGAAAGAGGTCAAAGGAATTGCCGAGTACGTCTCTCATGTTGAAACTGTGGTGAACCCGTTTGGAAAGAATGGAGAAACACTACCCACTTGCCAAGTGGTGGAAAAAATATTAAGGTTCTTAATAGACGACTTTGAGAATATTATGTGTGGGATTGAGGAGTCCAAGGACTTGTTAACGCTCTCGGTTGAAGAGTTTGTTGGGTCACTTGTGGCTCATGAGCAGTGGAGAAGGAAGAAGAAGGAATGGTCTCTTCATCAAGCACTTCAAGCAAAGGCAACCATTAAGGAGAAGAAGGCACCTTATACTTAGAACAGTCAAAGCGATTCTGGTAGAGGCAGAAAAGGATATGAAAAATGTAAAGAGCAATTCGGTCAACAAAACTGGCGTGGTCGAGGATAAGGTAGAGGTTGAGGAGGTAGAGGCCAAGGAGGTCGGTCAACCAACTCAGGAGTTGAGTGCTTCAAATGTGGGAAGTACGGACATTTTTCCAAAGATTACAACTCGAACAAATGATATAATTGTGGGAAAGTAGGGCATTTCGTTAAGGACTGTCGATCTGAGAGCAAGAAAGAAACAAACTCCCTCTTTGAAGATGCTATGGAAGAGGGAGTATTGATGATGTCAAGGAGTTCGAGTGCCAAGCCAAGTCCAAGTTGTTCTGACAACTCGGTTTGGTACCTTGATAGAGGAGCAAGTATTCATATGTGTGGGGACGAAAACCTTTTTAAAAAGCTCTTTAAAGTTGATGCTAGACACGTGTCGTTTGGAGATGCATCCAAGGTAGTGGTAAAAGACCAAGGTACAATATGGTACCTTTAGAAGAATGGCTGAATTAGAGAAATTAGAGATATGTACTATGTACCCAATCTCAAGAGAACATATTGAGTATGGGCCAGTAGATGAAAATAGGTTATTCAATTATGATGAAAAACTAAATACTATACTTGAAAGGCAAATTTAATCGTTTAATTGCTCGAGTAGAAATGAAGAAGAATAAGATGTACAAGCTTGATTTGAAGATTATGCAAGAAAGGTGTTTGACACTTGATGTGAAGGATGAGGCTATGATGTGACATTTTCGATTTGGTCACTTGCATTTTAATGGTTTGACCAAGTTGTTTAAAAAATGAATGGTGCAAGGACTCCCAAGTATGGAGTTTTAAAAGAAGTTTTGTGAATAGTGTGTGCTCGAGAAGCATTTGAGGACCTCGTCTTTAAGGACTGTCAAGCACCAATTAATGGAATAACTCAGATTGATTCATACAAATATTTATGGATCGATTACCCTTGAGTCTTTAAATAGGAAAAGGTATTTTATTTCCTTCATCGATGATTTCTCAAGAAAAACGTAAGTGTACTTCTTAAAGGAAAAATTTGAGGCAGTCAAGCCTGCAACTTTAGCAACATGTTTGGTCAAAACTCCACATTATTAAAAAAAATGTTCACTTTTTTTCCCTTTTATTAAACACACTTTTATTCATTGATAGGAGAATTTTATCTTTTTTCCTTTTCACAGAATTTTGATGTATTTGCTTTCATTACAATAAATTTGTTACAATTAGGTGAGTGAGGGCGTGCTAGAGGATAGTTGCAGTAGAGAAGATAGAAGAATTAACGTGAGAGTTCAGGTGAAGGTGTGGTGAATAATATTTCATAAAGTAGGTGCATAGAAAAGTGACATAGGAGAGGAAGAGAAAATTTAGTTTTTATAAAGCTAGAGCCAATTGTAGAGGCAGGTTCTTTAATATTTCTGATTATTATGTAATATTTATTTATTAAGAAAAAAAATAATTTATTAAAATGTTTATAAAGAAATTTATTTAAACATATTAAAGTGCAATTATATATTAGTCAGGATCAACTTCGGCTACCATCCACGGCGTGCCTTCCTTCGTATTAAGTTATTGCATTTGAATATGGAAAAGATTACTTCAACAACCCCTCTAAAAGAGGTTTCCTAGCATACCCTCGTTAATCATTCAAAGACTTATATAGTAACAAAGAAAATAGCAACTTTTGAAATTATATGACAAAAAATAATATTGTAGCTAATTTAATTTTTGTTTTTTGAAAAAAAAAAACCTAAAAGGATTATCTCTTGAATATTTATTACGTCTTTCACTATTTTACGAACAATTCCATTTTTATTTTTATGGAGAAACTTTGGGGCGAAGGAATTGTTGCCCCAATTCCAGACCATGATCGAATATTCTTGAATTGGAGCTCAAGTTTTGTGTTTGTAATTGAAGGAAAATGAGGGAGCCAACTTCTATTGACCATGCTAGTTTATTGTTACTGAAAAAGTTATTGATATTGATTAATTTTGGTCTTGAATATTGTTATCACTCTAAAATTATAGTGTTTGTTGTATTGTTATTTGTTTAATTTCTTTTTCAAGTTGCTCGTAACTCGTTTTAAGAAATTATAACATGGTAGTTTATGATATAAAAAAAAAAAAGTGTAGTCCAAAATGTACGACTTCACGTAGAAGTCAATGTAGTGACTCAGTAAATGTGGCCTGCACATGTAGAAAAGTCGATGAACTCTTTCACGAAGCAATTTCATGTAACTTTCTGATTGAAGCATGTGCAAAAGCATAAAATAAATTGCATAACTATTCTCGTAAACGTTAAAGCTTCCGTAAGCACAACAATTATATGCATATATCAAACATTCAAAGAACGCCCAAAGGCACGCACGCACGAACATAACTATTATGTCCATTCACAAACCTCAAAATGTATCTTTATTTTTTAAATAAACTATTATTGTATTCTTTTTGGCATGCTCTTAGTTTATCAGGTCAATTGTTTCAAATTAGATGAATTTAATACAATCCTTGAATTTTTAATATACCTTTATTATTATTATTTAAATTTTTACAAGTCCAGAAAAATAAAATACAAAAGAATCCGAATAAAATAGTAGTTTTCGTCCGCTGACTTTTAAACAAAATGAATAAAAATGAAGTAGCATAAGCAATGAATGAAAACTTGTCGTATAACGATGAAAAACAATTTGATTGAAACCAGATCATAATTTTAACTGACGTTACAACGTTTATTAATATGATTATTGATTAAAAGTAAATCCCATTAGGTTACTACAAAACACTTAATGATCTTGGTTTATTCGAATTTAAAAAGAAACATGCATGCACCTGGCCCTTTCTTTGCCAGTCAAATTCACTTTATAAACACTCATCCAACTTACAAACAAGTTTGTCCAAACATCAACAACACAAGTTTCTTAATTTACTTAAAAACACTTGTATATACATGCGACCTTCCATAGCGGTGAAAAGATAGTTAACAAGATAACACAATTAACTACAAAAATTAAACTTTTTGATATTTCCAAGAAGTATCAAAAACATTGATTTATGAAATTATTGTAATATTATGATTTAGAACAATAGATTGAGGGAGAAAAGGTAAATTACAGCAAGGGAGAAGCGAAAACCTGGGAGAAGTATCCAATATGGATACATGGGTAACATGTACATTTGACAGTGTTGGGAAAAGAATATGTAATTATACATTTTCAAGAGGTAAGGTGAGAAAGTAGGTAGTCATGGCCTTCCTGAATCTTTTCTTGTATTGTTTAGGAGAAACTATTGTGGGGGCAGCATTTCTTGGACCACCAAGAATCCCAGAAGCCTTCACCCATGTCTCCAAATGTTTGTCCCATGTGTATTGCCTCATGAAATCAATGATCCCCAGAACCAACTCCTTCCGCTCATCATCCACCCCAACCAGCAAAGAATAGTCCATAACATCAACAGACTGCAACACAAAAACAAACTTCATTGTAAAATGCTAGATGAAACTTTTAACCATTCAAGGGAGGTTTGGAAGTAAAAATAAAGCTTACCGCCAAAAAGGATGTGTCATTCCATACAGCTCTTTCCAGTCTTCTCTTGGCCCTACTCCCAAGAAATATTGGTTTTGTTCTCAATGCTTCTAACAAATTCATGTCCAGCATCACTTTGTTTGTCCCAGTTGTGTCTGGATTATACCTAGATCTTTCTGAGCCCTTCAGATCATATACCCTCGATATATTTCTCTTGTAAAACAGATTCTCCATCACCATCAGATCTATTTTTGTTTCCTTCCCACCTTTTGGGTATTTCACACTTACCTGCCACAAAACAACAAACGTTATAAACAATAAAGTTTACATCCATGCATTGGTGTGCTGCTTGTATACAATGCCTAATAATAATGAGTCCTCTCACCTGATAAATACCAAGAATTTTGGCTAGGCAAGTTGGGCCACCAGAGTTCAGGGCATCCATCAGGTATTTGAAATACTGAGGTGCAAATTCTACAAACGACTCCAGTTCTGTCTTCGTCACTTGCTTAATAATAAACCTTTCATCCAACGACTTGGCAAAATATACATTACTTTTCCCTCCTTGCGCACTCCATCTCCGGCATCGGCTCAAGGATCGCACAAAATCAACCTCACTGGGGCAGCACTTTTTTCTAAGTGATTCAAACTGCTTAGCAAAATAACAAGTCACAGAAAAATTCACTTTACCTCCAGCCCCCACAGAATCATCACCAAAGGAAATTTGCAAGTGTACAGACTTTTTTGGGTCCCGGAGAAGAGAACCAACAACAGAAGATGGAACATCTTCAGGTCCATAACTACTACCATAATTTATATAATCCAAGTCCAGACTACCCCATGCAGAAAAGCTGGAAGTAGCTAAATCTTCTTTGCTTCTCTCACGAGCAATCCAGCTACCCTCAGGCAAATCTGACTTACCAGACACCCAATCTTCATATTCCTTGGAACTAAGGGCATAGGATATTATGCTAGAGTAATCATTGTCGTAGACAGCAATGACTCTATCACCGTGATAGGTTTGGGAAAGCAGCAATCGAGCCCCTTCAGCTATGCTAGACACAGAGGAAATGAAAGTTGGAGTGGAACTCAGAATCAGATTTAGTTTCTGTGTCTCCCATGGCAACATTTGAACATAAGATTGCAATATGTTAGAGACGGGGTCTCTGACCATATTACCATAATCTCCAGAAGCATGAAAGGATCTAAGTGTTGATAAATGTAAAGATGAGGGCAAGATTTTTCTGATTCTTTCATGAACTCTTACTGCTGAATCAAAAGAATGAACTCTCATTGGTTGCGTCAACCTTCTAAAAGGAGGGCTATCATGTTGATTAACCTGCTGAATGCTTCCAGCTGGGACAGCATTGGCTTGAGGTTGATCAGTTCCAGTCCATGCAGAGTCTATTTTCTCAGAAAGATTGGACTCGTTACGTGAGATACACTCGGAAAATGTTTTGTTAAGTTCTCCATCTGAATGTACTTTCTCTCCCTCAGTATAACATGTCAATGATCCTGAAGTACAAGGTTCAAGTGTGTCATCTGGCTCTGCAAGCATATGACCCTTGTGAGACTCATGCAACTTTGAAAGCTGGGCATTAGTCTGCTCTGGTCCACAGTCGATATTCTGATCCTTGTGAAATGAATCAACTCTTAATTCTTTAACATCTGCACAAAGTTCATTTTCCTGTTTAACCTTGGAGCTAAAACTTCTTTTAATGAGAGAGTCCAATGAGTATAGTCGGTGATCCCAAACATGTGAACCAATAAGAAGAGATCGCCTCAGGCGATTTAGTTCCAGAATGTCTAATGCCATCTTCCCAGGTTGTGGAGCCACTGTGCCTGACCGCAGCAAAGACTTCGTACAAATGCATGAGAAAACAAAAAGAAAATTAAAGAAAAATACTTATAATGATATTCAACAGAAAAATAAATAATGAACATACAAATACTTGCACACAAGTAGGTTCTTCAACACCAAGTACAATAAGACAAGAATGATGCATTAGATAGACAGAATATAAAAATTAGTTTGCTCACATGATAGTCGCTTCTTTCTCTTCGAAGCATATCTTTCAGATCAAGTATGTGGTTCTGAATGTCACATGTATCTGATGATTCATTTCCAATACTAGCAGATACAATCTTTGTTTCCAGCCGTCCAAGCACATTGGATATCTCCGCATACAATGTTTCCACTTTAATAGAAAGCTGCAAAAACGAACAAGGTGAAGTTAAATTTTTATGCCAAGGAGCACATTAACTAAAATTAAAAGCTACTCTATAATGAAAAAACATATATGCATGCGCACACGCACACGCACAAACATATATTCAGAACTACATTTAAAATAGCACAGCAAATATTAACAGTTGCTTTCATATATCACCTCTTCAGCCTCCTTTCTAATCCACCCCTCTTGGATATGGCCAAATTCCAACACAGATGGGGGTAGATGGACAGAAAGAATATCAATAGGGGAATAACGGAAGAAAGCAACCATGCTCCCAAACCTGTTGTACATCAAGTTGTTTGTCACGTTTCAAGTATTGATAACCAGCATAAATTACAAAAACAAAATAATTGATTGTTGATACATATGCTGGATGACTTACCCATAATAACGAAGGCAATCCCTCTGCAAGGAATGTCCACAGGTTGCAACTCGGTTTGCAGTTGCGTGGTTTGAAAAGCTAAGCTCCAAGAATTTTCCAAAAGATAATCCCCAAGCCGCATCTGACATGACAACTCTCCGAGTTGCTGGCGGAACTCCATCCTCAAATGGACACCTCAGACACCGGTGCCACATCCAAATCTTGCCATCTCTTTCTCCCGGTAACTTCACAGAGGGAAGGCGCTTAACGTTGATTGTGAGATTTCCTTGCAGGTGAGTAAAACAAAGGACATGTGCCTCTGCTGGCTCTTTACAAGATTGACAGCAGCATGCCTGAAAAAAGCACTTCATGTCATTTCACTTCAGACTTAACTAGTACCAGCAAGCAAATACAAGTAAAATCTACACACCTGATCAAACAGATCATCACGAAGATATCTTCCCAGAGGCTTATCAAAAGAGCCATAAAATTTTATGCGCAGCAACCTCGTACGTTCACATACAGTTCCTTTTGAAACACAATGACTTGAAAAGTATACCAGTATGCTCTGATGACCATCAGTGGCAGAAAAGTATTCACCAGAAAGCTCATCCTCGTTAGTCTTGTCTTTTGTTGAGTCAGCAACTTCACCACACTCCCTCTCCTCTTGAACCATGGTTTCAAGCAAACCTGATTGCGAAAAGTCTCTTGTACTAAAAATAGTGTCTCCGTCTGACTCATTGCACGGATGTATATAATCAGAATCTACTGTCAAATTAGAAGTAAAATTATTATAGTATGAATCAGAGAGTACACTCTCAGATCTATAATCTGCCATGGTGTCTGCATATGAATGACAACTAAGATCATCAGGATGCTCCAGCCCAGATCCCAAAGTTTCAAGTTTTAAATCAATGCCAACAATGTCTTTCACTCTAGAAGCATCGTCAACCTCTAATTGGGGCATGCTTGTAGAAAAGGTGTTAGATATCATGGAAATATCAGTGTCAGCAGTTGCACTCTCAGGCGTGTCAGTAGAATGTTTTACTATCATTTTAGGTAGGGAAGCACCCTCATCAGCAAGGAATGAGGTCTCAAGAGATAAGTGGTAGGCTGCAAAAACTGCATATTGCACAACATGCTTAATTTTCTTTAGTTCTTCCCGACATGTGCCCTTCAGCAAGACCTGTAATGAAAATCAAAATCAGAAACAGACACCATTACACATTTGTATCCACACATCATACTATAAAGAAGCATGGAAAAGAAACCATAGAAGAAAATAAAAGGAAAAGGAATACCGTGCAACCCAATCGCCTTGGACAACCTTCAAAAAACATTAATGTTTTAGATGGTTTCCTGTTTAACTGATTAGCAGTCTCATGATCTTCCACCATTCTGTCTAACCGGAACAACTCACAGTGCCCCAGTCGTGCTTTAGATAAATTATCCACTGATGGAGTGATAAGAGCACCAGTGCACCGCGCTATACGCTCCAACAAAGGCTTTTTGACATTTAACACCAAAGATATTTCCTTTGCAAGCAAATATTCCTGGGCACACGAAGCTACAGTTTTCTCTACCAGCAAAACATTTGGTCGAAGAGCCTCAATTTTTGAAATGATCATCTTCAAATGATCATTTTCCTGCCAGTATTTACAAATCAGAACTTCTTTCCAAGTATAAAAAATTGTAACTAGAAGACATAAAACTCATCGGTCATGAAGGCACCTGCTGTAGCAATGTATCAAAAGAAGCCAATTGATTTGGAACTTTCTGATACTCCAGAGCTCCTCCTAGAAGGAGGAGTCTAGGATTTTTGTATTGAGAGGTCATGCGCTTGTGTTTAATATTTTTTGTACAAACAACACCTTTGATAAGGGTGCTACAAAACAAACAAAAATATAATTTAACATTGATTGGATAATCTCATAGAAGCACCGAGAAACAGGGAACCGATTTATAAGGTATTTAGGCAAATTATAAAAACACATTACCTCTCACTTGGACTTCCGGATGCTATACATTTGACCTTTACATAATCACCAGGATCCATACTGCCACCTTTGCTGGTATCTGGCCGAACAAAGTTAGCAGCCTGCCATGCTACCGTTGCAACTATGTCAAGCCAGTCATCAGAATCATTTTCATTACCAACTTTAATTCCCTCTCCTTGTAAAAGCTGTGAAACAAGAGCTCTAAAATGCCCTTCAATGACAGCTCTTAAAGGTTCCTTGTTTCCATCATTATGTTTCTCCTTTCCAGCAAACATATTAGATAGACTGCTACTGGATGAGAACATGGCCCCTGAGTCACCAATATCATCATCCTCATCATCATATGCAAAGAAATTACCTTCGGCATCATCATTTTCATCATCAGGTGGTGGGGGGAACCAAATATGACCATTGTTTTCAAAATCCAACGGCCTCTGCATATTCTCATCCTGGTTCCGGAAAATAGACAAGTCATCTGAAAAATAAGCAGTAGTATATGCATCCTCAGTCCCTTGTTCAGGCTTTCTTAAAACAGCCATACTTTGTTGACTAATGGGACCATCATTCTGAGGGATGGGGCCTTTCTCCTGCTCCTTCTGTACAGGAAGCCCAGCCCAACTAGAAGTAAAACCAATCCTAGAAGGGCTATCTGAAGGACTTGAGCCCACAGAATTATAGTTGTAAGTGTCATGTCTAGCACTAACGCTACTTGAATCTATATCTGAATAATTATCACAATATGTACGTGATTGGCTGAGAAAGTCCTTCCCAGAATCCTCCATCCCCTCTTCGTTACTCCTACATTTACACACAACACGTATCAAGCACAGGGGAATATTAGGGAAGGGCTACTTAAATCAATTATGCAAGTCACTTGGAGTTTCACACAATTGTAAAAGATCACTTGCTCCTAAACTCAAGGATAAGAAAGCATATATGGGAGAACATATATTATATTCATCAATTAAAATGTCAATGAAAATTTACCCTCCCAATTGGAATAGTCATAGATAGATCATGGAACATCGTCATGCAAATATATGTGAGAACATATATCTATATTCATCAATTAAAATGCCAATGGAAATTTACCATTTTAATTGCAATAGTCATAGATCATGGAACATCACTATGTTCAGTTATAGATTAGTAATAACTTATTAATGCACTTCCAGATAATGTAAAACAAAAACATTAACTTTCTGTAATAAAGATAGAAATATATGATTACCTGAAGGTAGACAGATGAGTAGATAGCGACGAAGGGTGAGTAGCAGATGAAGTCAAACTCTTGTTGACTTCAGAACAAGGATAATACCCATAATCATGGTCATGAAAACAGCGTTCAAAGTGAGATCCCTGATTCAATTCAGCATTCAGAGGAGAACTGATCCTATCACTTTCAACACTAAAGCATGGAGAAGGTGGCTCAGGACTTTGTCTTGGACTCTCTTGAGGAGAGACAGAAGGGTGTACTTTCTCACTACACTTCCTCTGGCCCTCAGAACACATCCTCATATTGGCATCCAAACAAAACTTGCAGGAACGAATAGTTTCCCTGAATCCCGTGTTCTCAGATTCAAGATTTGGGAGATCACAAACCCCGATGCATTTCCCACAGAACCAACGACCACAGCTTTTGCAATTGTATGTCATCTCACTGAAATTTCTATTGCACTCACAACACATTTTGCTGCCGCTATGGTGCATATCAAATTTCTCAGACAAATAATACAAATCACTTCGTCCCCAAGAAACCCAAGACCTTACTTTTTCTAGATCTAATAGTGAGCTATCAGGTATTCCCATATAAGATGTAATGACCCAACAAAGAACTCAACCACTGCCTCAAAACAAGAACAAAAAGAACTCAACTTTCCCTTCAGTATAGGGATTTTCTTTCACAAGACCAAAAACATAAAAAGCAAAATCCTTTTGGCACCAGAATACTGATCACTAAAATTGTCTAAAATTAAAAAAATCAAGTGATGAGTATTGGTAAACCCACGATAAAATTAGGGGGGTGACTGTATTTTTTTTTTAAATAAAATTAAAAATAATTTCTATTCTTTTTTTGGAGTTTTAATTTTGCAAATCCTCCAGGGAATCAAATAATATCAAAGGAGGAGGCAACACTTTAACGACGAAAATCTAGGATTCACCCATCAATCAATATTTACACCGAAAAATAAAATCCTACCAAGGAACCACAAGACCCACGGAACAACAATGTTTCTATTTCAAATACCACAAAAAAGGAAGCGAATCTGTCTCCAAACCCAGCAAAGCAAGAAAAGCACGAAACTTTGAAATGTTAATGAAACCCCACAAGACTAACCGATCCCTAAATCACCCAGAATGTACTGAGGAACCGATTCAAGCATTACCCCCCAACAAAAGAAGCAAGACCCTTAATTAGAAACGAGTTTATCTTTCTGTTTAGAGCTGAAAGGCGAAGTCTTAGAACAGAACCCCTAAAGATGAAGAGCGAAGAAGGAGAGAAGAGAAAGTGTGAAGGAAGGAAGAAACTTTAAATGATGGGAAGAATTAGAATCATAAGGAGAAAGAGAAGAAGTACGGAGAAGGTTCCCTTTCTACCGGAATAGGCTCGCATCTCAAACAACAACAACAACGCCACTTCCCTCTTACCCATCTTTCTCTCCCCCGCTGCTTTCCTTTCTTTTCTTTTCTTTTCTTTTCCCTTCAACCTCTCTTCCCACACCACCTTATTATTATTTTATTACCTTATAACAATAATTATTATTATAATGAATAATTAATGTTTAGGTCAAAAAAAATATTGAATAGTAAATGTCATTCATTTGTTGATTTCTATAAAACAACACGCAAACCCGCCCTCATCTTTACTTTTTAATAAAAAAAATTACGCTCTATATATCTTTTGTCTCAGAAGTTTTAAATTAATTATTTTTAATTTTTCAAATTTAAAATTGATATTAAAATTATAATAATCACAAATATTTAACACTTTTAATTTATTAACTTTGTTAAAACAATACCCAATAATCTCGCACATACTTCGAAAAACATGCTTTAATTTCTTATTAAAATTAATTTTATAGTAATAAAATTATATGAAGAAATACATTTGCCTTTTTTTAAATATAAAATTTAATTTAATTCTAAAAATTAACTAAATTTGAATAAATGATAAATTACACAAATATAAAAATAAAATAGTTATTTCAATTTAAAAATAATAAAATTTAAATTACCGATCATTTAAAAAGTAAAAATATAAATGTAATTATTTTAATTTAAAATAACAATTATTCAAAAGAGTAAAATTAAAAGAAAATATGTAAAAAACAATCTCTTCGTATATAGATATATAAATATAAAATTCAAAAAATAATTACATACAAATTAATTATCATTTAAAAAAAAGTAGAAATATAGTTGTTTTAACTTAAAAAATTAATTGCTTGAAAAATAAAATTGAAATTCAAAATTGCATATATAATGAACAAACAAAAAATAAATAAAATATATGGTAGTTGAAAAAAAAGTAGGTATTAATATTAAAAGTATGTTAACAACAATTATATAATAAAGAATAAAATTAGAATATGAAATGTATATTCAGTTCTCTTTAAAAAAAAAAATTATTATTGTTCTTATCACATATTCAATAGTTTTACATTGTTTAAAAGTTTAGGCCTAAGACGATTTAAATAACTTTTTCTATTTTCATCCATCGAAGCGCCTTTTAAGACGGAATTGACGCTCTAAATACTTTTGATGTATGGTAATTGATCTTAATGATGTCCTGGGATCAAAACAACTATTATAATTATTAACATTAAAAGGATTACAAAAATAAATAGTTTTTATAATTTTATTTATTTTGTAGACTGATTTTTTAATATAAATAGTTATTTTTGTAATACACTAAAAAATGACATTTTAAAAGTGATAGTGGTTTAAAAATAGTGAGACTCGATTATTTTAATATTAAAAGGTTTTAGTATAAATAGAATTGTTATAAACGAGTTTCATTATTTTAAAACACACTATCTCTCTAGAAACCACTTTTCTAGAGTTCTCTGACTTCTCTCTAGAGGTTCTGTCTCTCTGGTCGTCTGATTGAAGAACCGAGACCGTAGGATTGATCCTCTTGGCGAGCTCTTCAAATTGGACTGATCAGTTTCTTCGTTCGCGTAAGTTGAGTTTCTGCTCTCTTTTTTAGTCTTTTCTATTTTTTGTTGCATGCAAGCCCTCTTCCGCTTGCATGCGACGTTTTAATCATCAGTATGAGTCTCTGCTTATCAGTGATCATAACGGTATGTCCTGATCGTTCTTGTGATGTTTCTATGTGTAGATAGAGCATCCTGTGGAATTAGAGATGTTGACGTTTTTAAGGCGTTGACGTTTATAAAGTTGTCTAAACAGGATAACAGGTAAGGGAAGCTAACTGTTTTACTTGAATTTCGTATAGAAATCATTCTGATGACTTTGAATTGCATGATTGAGTGTTGTATGAGTGCTTAAACTGTGTAATTGAGTGTATGATTGAATTGTGCTAGATTCATGGACTGTTGCATGTGAGAATAGATTGGGAATCTGGTATTTTCGCCTAAGCGAGCAGCTCTCGCTTGAGCGAAAACACCAGAAACTCATCCCCTGTCTCTGTGCGAGATCTCGCCTAGGCGAGCCAATCTCGCTTGAGCGAGAGTCACTCTCGTCTAAGCGAGACAGCTTAGCCTGAGCGAGAATTCACCCAGAGTTTGGGTTGTTCTCTATTTCGAGCCTCGCTCAAGCGAGAATGACTCGCCTAAACGAGAGAGCTCTTTCGCCTGGGCGAGATCTTCTAGTTTGGGCGAGAACCTCTGCAGCTGAGTGTTATTTTCCTTGTTTCTAATGGATGAAGCTATGTTTAAATGTTAAAATGTGAACTTAGTTATGATATGCATGAATTATTATGACTGATAGATAATATGTGTGGTGAAATTGCATGAAGTCGGAATATGAGAAGATGTGGTTGAATTAGAATTTCAAGGGAAATTCTAAGAGGAATGTTTTAGTGTATGTAAGGACATAAGGACTCTGTATGGGTTGGTATCCTGAAACTCCAATAATCATTCATGCTCAGATAGAGCATAATGGATTATGTCATGAGGAGTAGCAGGAGGTCCTAGTCTTTGGACTTGATCAAGTCTTAGACGCGAAGGGGACTTACCCTGAAACTCCCTATTTTTATTAGTTTTAAGCTGCTAAAATTGGGATGTTACAATTTTCATCTAAAAAATGATTCTTTCAAAAAATAAGAATTTATGAAAACCAAAACAAAAGTCTTTGTTAATGTTATAAATTATTAAATTATAATAATAAATTTTCAAAATATATAACCTAAAACGGAAATATATTAGCTTTTATGTAAGATCTTAAAATATTTTAATTTAGAAAAATGATGATTTAAGTTTAAATTATAATTTTTAGGATGACTGAAATGGTGAAGTAAGTTATATAATTTATTTGGTTAGAATGTTGGTTGAGGAATTTGATGTGATTTGTATATTGTTTAGTTGTGAGCTGTGATTATAAGGTTGGTCATTTATATGTTAGTTCACCATTGTTTTTTTTTATTTTCTTTTTGAGATAATTATAATTTTATACGGGAGCATATGTTAGTGTGGATACGAACGAAGAGGCACAATAGTGACGAGTCGTTATGGGAATTATGTTGAGGAGTCTATTATTACTTTAGTAGGTGTATTTCAAAAATGGTTAAATTTGTTTTTAATCTCTGCGAAATATTAATTTGTGTTTACCTAAACTTTTGATACATTATGGTTCCCAAACTTTAAAAATGAATAAAACGTTAAATTTTTTTGACCTATCAAATGTGTTTCTCAACTGACATTGAAGCGGAGATGTGTCAAACAATGTAAACAATTCAAATGCTAGCATGAAACACGTTTGACACAAAAAAAAATAACGTAATTGGATTAAAAGAACTGTATCCATTTACTTTTTAAGTTTAGGACTAAAATGTATCAAAGTTTCAGATAAAGACGAATTTCAATTTTTGGTCAAAGTTTAAGGACTAAAAACATGTTTAATCCTTTCAGAGATGAGTTTCTCATTTTTGTAAACATTAGTTTCAATAAAAGTTAAGGATATTAAAATTTGAATTTGACTATATTTAATAAATAAGGTTTAATTATGTTCTTAAGAAATTGTTGGTATTAAAGTTAAGTAATAGTATTTCCTAATTATTAGTGACATCCAAAATGGAATGGGACGTTACATTTAAAAAAGTCTCATAATAAAAATCCATTATATGTGTTCTTGTATTAAATACATAAAAATAAAATGTAAAAAGGAAGTGAAATAGAATTTATATATTATTTCAAAAGATTTTCATTTATTAAACATTCATGAATGATATCTATTGGTTTGAAAAAAAGTGTAGAAGTATATGTATGAAAAATTTATAAAAAAAAGTTGAAAATAACTTGAATTATAGAAATAATTTAACATCCCAATTTAGTAGATTTACATTACTAACTGAACTATTACAAATTAGGTATTAAGCAATAGACTATCACATAAACATATAATATGTGTTTACAGTCCTCGATCAATCTCAATGGTACATTTTTCAGAATATATAAAGTTATTCAATAAATGGAAGATCTATACAATGCAACACTATATACCTATCTATCAACTATACTCTATTTAACCATCACTCAGTCTCACTGCTTAACAATCCTCATACCTGCATTATCATTTTCTCACGTATAACATACAACCATTGTAGATGGATAAACCACCACTCAACACAGAAAACATGGTAAGTTAATAGTATTTTATACCATCATATATTATAACATCACAAAGATTAAACAGAAACATTAGTCCACACATTTTACATACAACATGTATTATTCACAATTACATCTTATAAATGTAACATAACATACTCTAGACTCGATTTCAAATTTATACATTGAACTCAAGACTCATCAAATGTAGCACCTATCATGTAATCATGAACAAAGTGTCACAAGTGGCCTAAATTTACTAGGTCTCAATCATACACTGACAAGGTAAATTTACTTATAGTCTCGTCAAAAAGGGAGTCTTTGACCTCAGATCTCGCCATAGGAACTTCTCTCAACTCTCACCACTAAAATTTCATCCTCTATATGAGTTTGTTAGTCTAGTAGAGTTAGGATGACTTCAAAATGTAGATTCCTTGCTTAATGCATAACATTATAGTAACTATTATGGCATTCCTCTTTAGGAACACCATAACCTTATAATATACATTGTCTGAATATACAAATCCTCTCATATAATTGGTAATTCTCATCATTTCCTCCTTATTCATATCACATATCTACCAAATCCTCATACTCTCATGTATTCTTTGTATTTAAACATTTAAACCATACTCTATTCAAATAAACATCTTACATTATCCATAACATCTAATAATTCTTCAAAGATCATTCATGTTTCAAAGCACATATCAAATACCACACTCAATAAACTCGCTCAATAAGTTCACTTACTCGCTCAACGAGTTACATATAGGAAAAGACTTAGCCATTGACTAAATGACTCGTTCAACAAGTCAAGTAATGGAACAAAATACAGATAAACATGCCCAATGTGAGCATACTCACCCAACAACCAATCCTCCCCTGACTCTTTGCCAAACTTGAATTTTGGCTTTCGCTCGACAAGAGTTAGCTCGCCTAATGAGCAAACTTCCCATGACTCTCTGCCAAACTAAAATTTAATATCCACTCAATGGAAGTTTGGCTCGCCTAGTAAGTCTGCATAACCTAAACACATAAATTTGCATAACAGAGGATACCTTTGGCTCTACGGAGTGTTCTCATCCTTTATTCAAGTCAAAAATAGTACCGATTAATTTAAAATGACTCATTTAATCTATCAAACTCATCATGTCACTCACTAACTCTCATAAACTTTCCTGTCATTTTTTTTCATTTCTCACCATCTTTCTTTTGATCCAAACAACCTCATTTTCATCTCTCTTTCTCCTCAAATCCACTCTCTTAAATCTATCTTCAAAAACAAACACAAGCTTAAAGTCTTCTAATATATGATGTTATACTTTACCCATTTGTACCACACCTACCTGGCCTAGCCAAACACACTTTTTATCCTTTGCCACTATAGCTATACTGGCAAAGACTAGGGGACTGGTGTACCACACCTAGCCAGCTTAGCCTGATTATGGCCGTAAAACCCGTCTACATGGCCCTCAAAGACACAAATAATCACCATGTATGAACGAGTAACAGTACCCGGCCTAAGCCATTAAAGGGTAACCGGCCTAAGCCGCTAACTTAGGATAACTAAGCAAGAACTTGACAAAGTCAGAGCACTACCAGCAAGGCTCCTAAGAGCCCACGATAATCGAACTAAGGGGCCTGGCCTAAGACCTAGGCCCACCCACGGCCCAAACAGGGGCCCAGCCCATGACGTAGCCAAACATAATTAATAATCTATAAATATGTATGGACCCCAGCAATTAAAGGTATGCATTCATTACTCCCTTAATTACGAGATTTGACTTTCTGAGAGTTCTTTACTGACTTGAGCGTCGAAGTCTCTTCCGCAGGTAACCCCTCTCGAGTCCAAACCAGTCCACACCGAGATATCCACAGATGACATATAGCAGTCGGGAGGAAGCCTACTGAGGAGATTGTGAATTGGGGTAAGGTAACGCTTGTGTCTGACATATCTTATTTGTTCTTCGCAGGAACAATTGGCGCCCACCGTGGGGCACGAGATAATACTTTACGGACCAACCCGCATTCTCTCGAAGATGGTTTCTACCCTCAAGGTCTATATCACCCACGTCTCCCTCTACACTTCTCACGATGCCGTTTTCTGCAAGGCCTTCCCTACCACCCTTAAAGGCCCTACCCTCGAATGGTTTACCACCCTTCCGCCATACTCCATCGATTACTTCGACACCCTCTCCCACATGTTCACCACTCACTTCGCTGGCAGCTGCCCACATCAAACTACAACCATCTCCCTTCTTGGCATGTGACAGGAACAAGATGAGACGCTCTGGGCTTTTATTGATCGCTTCAGTAAGGTTGCCCTTCGCACACCACACCTCAATCAGGAGATGATACTTCAGTGCATGGCACTCACTCTCAAACTCGACCCATTCGCTAACAACGTCTACCTCCACCCACCTGTCTCCATGCATGAGTTGAAACTTCGCGCCTCTGACTACGTCCGCATGGAGGAGATGCAAACTCTGCATACAAAATTCTGCAATGACTATACACCCTCTGCAACAACCCCCCTACACAACCTTCCCGGCCTAATCCTAGACCCCGACAACCCCGACAACCCCGCTTCACCAGATATGCACCCCTAAACGTTCCTCGATCCCGTCTCCTTGACGAAGCCCTACATGCCGACCTCATCCCACCACTGTAACGTCCTAGCCGGAAATTACTTATTTGAATAAATAAAAATAAAAGTAAATTTAACAACCTTATTTATTTATATCCGATTCCCAAAACGCGGGAAAATCAAATTTAAAAATTCAACGCGCCATTACAAAATAAGGAAAATGAGTCCCATCGTTCATATTATCAACAACATGTCTAAACTTTTACAATTTATTCCATAGTGCATCATAACAACTAGTAATAAAATCCTAGAGAATATCCCCACTCCGTCTCAAGCATCTGCCTGCTCACCTGCATCAACATCTGCTCCCATGTAACAAGTTACATGATCATCGCCACACACACACAGATAGGGTGAGCTCGTTAAAATAAAATTCACAATATAATAATTAAATACTATATTAACAATGTAAACTCGGGTCAGTATTCTTCTCCCTTTCTTTTCCTTACTTCTCCACTTCCAATACTTACATTTAGACGTCTATCATTTCTATACCCTTTAGGTGAGAACGATGATCGATCTTTGCTGCGCGAGTGTCTACTCACCCCTCCGACTACAGGCCATCACCTGATAGTCCACACGTGGGAATAACTTTGCCACAGCATCTCACCGTGACACCAAGTGGAGCTCCCCGAAACAAACATAAAGTTTGTAGCTGTTCTAGACTACCAAAACTCTATCAGAATCACTCTGAAGAGGGCAATCACCCGAACCTCGCCGTACGAGCCACAACTCGCACACTCCACTGGACTTCCTAAACCACCAGGCTACAACCTTGAGTGGTCACGTGTTACCCCAATATAAGATTACACTCATAACTGGGGCCCCAGCCAAAGCATCGCATCATGAACCTCCCTTTAAGCGGTGTAGAAAACTTTCCTTGCGCACCATCACTGGACCAAAACCGCCTGGCGCGCATCACACGCCGCTAGGCGGAACTTAGCTCCAGACCGCCTGGCGGGCATCACACATCGCCAGGCGCCACGCGCCCACAGTACACTCACAGTACCATCACCGCCTGGCGGACATCACCACGCCGCCAGGCACCCTGTTTCGCCGTCACCGCCTGGCGGGACCATCAACCGCCGCCAGGCGCCCCGTTCCCGCTGTGACTACTGTCACTGATTTAATTCCCGTCCGCCTGGCGGCTCGTTCACGCCGTTAGGCGCTATACCAATGGCACACAGCTACTGATATTTGGCACTGATACAGATCCCAATGAACCTTACATCATACAGCACACAAAGCTATAAAATAATTATGTCACACCAACCACAGCTTTATCACTAGCAACTCATACACACATTTCCAATTATGTAAAGTCTATGTCATCAAGATTGCACACACACCTCAAAATACACCACTAATGTAGCAGAATATGTTAGACACTCAACAAGCAGATTGTTATGTAACCCTACATGTTACTAACATGGATTTCCTTTCACCCCTTTTTACTCTTGCTCTTCTTCTCCTTTATGGTCATACCACCTCGTTAACAAAATACCATATGATAATTCACACTTCCCGTTTTACTATTTTAGTATATTTTCTGGAATCTACCTTTTTACATGCAGCAGAAACATTTACATCCTTCCTCATATTATAACACTTTTTCCACCTTCCCTACCTCTATCCTTCCTTGATCCCTAATAGACCACCTACATCTAATATTCCATTTTTGACATGTATACATTAAAATGAATTTCTACCTGCATAACCAACCCCTCAAAATACATACCAATCACCCAAACTACACAGCACTGTCAGGTCACCCGGCGGCAGTTCATGTGCCGCCAGGCGGTGCATACGAATCTGGGTTCTGCCTAGAATTTCCAACACTGTATCACACCCAATTGTACTGATTTTTCGATACAGGCCTTCACCCCAACATATTTCAATATGCACATACTCTCCAGAGTTCATACATCACCCATCAAACCATCAATTTCTAGAAATTTAACACACCTTTATTCGCAATTTTAAAACAATTACTATCCCCAATTCCAGCATGAATTTCCAAAACCCCAATTTTAAAACATAAATTTAATATATCATGATCATCTGCAGACGTTCACAACATAGGGTTCATGTTCGTGCATATAAACTATCATGGCGTATTCCAGGAAACATCAAGAACATCAAAACAACACAAAAAAATAGCATCACAATGCTTGTGCCGCCTGGCGGTTCATCCTCTACCACTAGGCAATTCATGTTAAAACCCCCAGAACTGGTTCTGTCCCTTTGTGTCGCCTAGCGGGTCGTGCGAGACCGTCAGGCGGATTCTGGAAAATTTCCAGAAACCTGATTTTAGCTTTGGTTTTCAAATACAATGCAATCCCAGCCCGCATACATCATGATTCAATCAAAATTCAACAAAATAACATCAAACAATTAATAGGAACTCCCCTAACCTGGATTCCTTGCTCAAGTTGCCAAACGTGCTACCTCTTCTTTGTTAGCCAACCTCCTCTCTTGTCCTTCTCCCAATTCAGACCCAAAACCACTCCCGACACTCTCAATCACTCTCTTTTTGTGCTCCCTTTTCTGGTACAGACTCAATTTGGCAAAACTCTTCCTATTACTCCACTTTTCCTTTTTAAATAGTGCTTAAGTTTTTGGTTAATAAAGCAAAAACGGGTTCCTCACTAATTAATAGTTAATGGCCATGACCCCTATGTGACTATTTTTCAGCCTCCCTTGGCTGCTAGGTCAGTAGGGTTTCCTCTAACCCTTCCCATTCCACCCAAATCTACCATAAACAAAAAAATTTAAAGTTTAATTTGAGATATGCAAGACTTGAACCCATGACCATATCAATACCAAGTCAATCCTAAACCATCAAGCCAATTCATGTTTCATGCTAACAATCATCATCCAATAAACATACTATTTCACAACATGATCATCATATATTTAAAATAATAATGAATAATAACACAAAATGACATACTTAGGACTCGAACCCAGGTCCTCTCACTCAACCAAAGTACTCTCAACCACATGAGCTAGTACTTTTCCACGTCAGGAAAATTAGCATTTAATGCCATAAAACTTCTCCCACTCACATTAATGAAATAATTAATTATTTAATTATTTAAATTTAGCGGGTCTTACAACCACCACGCAAGACGACCACTCCTCCCAACGCGGACATGACTAAATATTGCCGTTATCACCAAAACCACGACCACACCACAAAGGAATGCAAAGCACTCCAAGACAAGATTGAAGAATTGGTTCGTGCTGGCCACTTTCGCCGCTTCATTCGTCGAGACGACCACCCTCCAAGATCCAATCACCTTCCACTTTCTGACCACCGACGCCTCCCCACAATTCTTGCCACGACAAACGTCCAAGTCAACCCACTAACTGCGACCCCTAACCTGCTCGCACTGATATTGCCCCGACCGACCCCTCACTATGCGACACCATTAACACCATCTCTAGTGGCTTTGCTAGTGGCGAATCCACCTCATCCGCCAGAAAGAGACGCCTCCGCCATCTACAATCTATCAACCATATCACCCACTCCCACCACAGACGTCGCATGCCCCCCATAACCTTCACAGACGATAACTTCCATGGCTTAAATCACCAACAGGATGACCCCATGGTCATCACGATTGAGTTGGAAAATTATGTCGGCAAGAAAGTCCTCATTGACCAAGGCAGTTCCGTCAACATCCTCTACTGGGCAACGTATCAGAAACTCCAGCTCCTCACCACCGCCATGGTTCCATACGATGAACCCATATATGGTTTCTCAAGGGAAAAGGTCTCCACCCGTGGCTACATCGATCTCCATACTGTTTTCCGCGATGACGCTCAAACCAAGACAATCCCTATCTGTTTCCTCGTCGTTGATGCGCCCACATCCTATAATGTTCTCCTCGGCCGACCATCCCTCAACACTCTTGGCGCAGTCGTATCCACACCTCACCTGGCCATGAAATTTTCATCCCCATCCGGAGATATCCTTACCATCCACGGCGACAAGCGGCTCGCGCGCGAATGCTACATGGCCAGCCTACGCCCACAACTTCCCATCCTTCAAACCAATCATATTGAACGACCACCCGACTCTATCATAGCCTTATCTGGAGATGATCTAGACCCCAAAGTAGGCCGGATGCCCGCCTCGAGCTGGTCGAAGAAACTATACCACTGGAACTCCCTAATGGACGTGCCATCAAACTCGGCACTGGCTTACAACCCAAACACCGCGACATCCTTACACCCACCCTCATTAGCAACACAAACTTGTTTGCCTGGTCAGCCGCCAACTTACCCGGCGTTGACCCTCAAGTCGCATCCCACAAACTCTCCATTTACAAGGAGGCAAGATATGTCTCCCAGAAAAAATGAAAACTTGGTGAAGAACGTCGATTAGCGGCCAAGGCTGAAGCCGACAAGTTACTCAATGCAGGATTTATCGAAGAAGCCCACTACATAACTTGGCTCTCCAATGTAGTCTTGGTCAAGAAAGCTAATGGCAAGTGGCGAATGTGCGTCGATTACACGGATCTCAATAAAGCCTGTCCTAGGGATGCCTACCCCTTACCTAAAATTGACCGGCTAGTTGACGGTGCAGTCGATAACAAAGTTCTCAGTTTTCTTGATGCATACTTTGGTTACAACCAGATTCCCATGGCCACATCCAACATGAACAAAACCACCTTTATTACAAACGATGCCAACTACTTCTACAAAGTCATGCCATTCGGCCTAAAAAACGCAGGAGCAACGTATCAGCGGCTAATGAATAAGGTTTTCAGCCACATAATGGGTAAATGTGTGGAGGTATACGTCGACGATATGGTCGTCAAATCTATGTGTCATCATTAGGACGCTCAAACTTGTCCACTGTCTTTTCCACATTACGGTAATACAACCTCTGCCTCAATCCCGAAAAGTGCGTCTTCGACGTCGATCGTGGTAAATTCCTCGGTTTCATGCTCACACAACGCGGCATAGAGGCTAACCCCGAGAAATGTAGTGCAATCATTGAGATGCGAAGTCCCAACAGTGTCAAAGAAGTGCAACGCCTCATTGGCCGACTAACCGCCATCTCCCGCTTCCTTCCCAAATTGGTCGAACAAACCCAACCCATTATTCAACTACTCAAGAAATCGGCCAAGTTCACGTGGAACAATGAATGTGAACAAGTTTTTTTAAAAAAAAATACCCTAACCTCACCACTCATCCTCCATAACCCGGACACTCATTAACTCTACTCGTCTACATCACCGCCACGGATCACACCGTAAGCGCCGTGCTAGTCAAGGAGGTCGATGGCACTCAACACCCTGTGTACTTCGTAAGCCGAACCTTGCAAGATCCTAAAACCAGATACCAGATGGTGGAGAAATTAGCCTTGTCCTTAGTACACGTAGCGCGACGCCTACATCCCTATTTTCAAAACCACAACATAATCGTCAAAACCGATTCGATTACCCTATCCAGAAAATACTTCAAAAGCCAGACTTTGTCGACCGCATGTCGTCTTGGGCCATAGAGTTATCCGAGTTTAACATCCGTTACGAACCCCACGACCCCATCAAAGCTCAATGTCTCCTAGACTTCGTCAATGATCTGCAACAAACCCCTGTAGAGGACTAGTGGACACTATACGTTGATGGTTCTTCAAACCCAAAAGGAGCAGGTGCCGGTATCATCTTGGAAGGCCCCAACGACATCCTCATCAAAAAATCCATTCACTTTAGAACATCTAACAACCAAGCCGAGTACGAAGCCATCCTCGTCGGCCTATCCCTCGCCCGCGAAGTCGGCGTTAAAACGCTGACGTGTAAAACTGATTCCAAACTCATAGTGGGATACTTAAATGACGAATTCCAGATCAAAGACCCCACCCTCCTACAATATTATCACCTGGTCCGAAATGTTATACAATTTGCTTTTGAACGAGTCTCCATCCGACACATCCCCCGATCTGAAAACGTCAGAGCCGACATTTTGTCCAAGCTGGCCAGCACTAAACTAAAAAGCCGACTCTGATCTCTCTTACAACAAACACTATCCGCTCCTTCCACAACAAATACTTGTCATACCCTAACCCAACACTAATCCGACAACTAGACCACCCCTTACATCTAGTACCTCCGAACCGGTAACCCCCCGCTTGACGCCAACAAAAGTTGCCCTTCTAAAGCCGTCAGGTACACAATGATAGGCGATGACTTATACAAGCGAAGATACGGCCAACCACTTCTCAAATGTGTCACTGCAGAGCAAGCCCGGTACATCATTAAAGAATTACATGAAGGCATATGCGACTATCACTCCGGCGCACGCACCATGACTACCAGAATCCTTCGCACCGGTTACTTCTGGCCGACCATTGAGGCCGATTGCCACACTTTTATCAAAAAATGTATACCCTACCAAAAACATGGCAACCTCATCCATGAAAAACAAGAACAACTCCATTCTATACTATCCTCGTGGCCCTTCGCAAAGTGGGGAATGGACATTCTCGACCCTTTTTTCCTAGGAAAAGGCCAAGTAAAATTCCTTATAGTAGCCGTCGACTACTTCACCAAATGGATAGAGGCCAAACCATTAGCAGCCATTACCACCCAATAGGTCCAACATTTCATCTGGAAAGATATTATATGCTGATATGGCGTCCCACATACGATCATCACCGACAATGGCCGATAATTCATAGACAAATAACTCGCTAAATTCTATACTGGTGTAACATCCCGTCAGGATATTACTGATTTATAAATAAATAAAATAAATAAATTAAAACCGCGCGCATTTAATAATACCTAACTTTCCCAAAACGCGGGAAAATTTAAAAACTCTATTAAACCATCGAATAAAGTCTATGAATACCAACACCATAACGTTATAAAATTACCCATCAGGGTTTACAACTATTTTCAAAGGCAATAAAGAAAACATAAGCATTTCCCCAAGTATAACCCCTCTCTGCGGCTAAGCGTCACCTGAGCCACCTGCATCAACAGAATCTGCTCCCGTGTACCGCGTACACGATCATCGCCACACACACGCAGATAGGGTGAGCTTAACAATTAAATCACATATGTAAAGTTACAGAAATATAATCATATAAACACAAGCGACCATACATAACATAAATATCTCACATTGCCCTATTCTTTAATTCCTACCATCTGACCCCCAATCAGATTATTCGTGCTCTACAACGTCTAAGGATTTCTTCAAGGTGACTTGCTGCCATACCTATCGGCCACAATCGATAGAGCAGGTGCGGGAAAACATGCTACGAATCATACACAGCAACGCCAGGTAGAGTTCCCATATACGAACAAAGCCCGTATCGTCCCAAGACTACCAAACTCGTCAGCCAACAACTGAGGAGGGCAATCTATCTGGACCCATCCGTACTAGCCACAACCAGCACACTCACACCGGCAACACTCGCCAACCCGAGCCACAACTCAAGGGTTCCTCGTGTTCATCCGCCATCCCGAGCCACAACTCAAGAGATGCTATTCCGAGCCACAACTCGAGGAATATCACGTGCTTAACCCCTATCCCGAGCCACAACTCAAGGGATACGTTCCGAGCCACAACTCAAGGAACACCAGCAATCTCACCCTTAAAGCATCACTAGACGCACTGTAGATCACAAATTCATAATCAAAACTCAAAGTTGCAGCAGTATAAATCGCCTGGCGGGGGACACGTACCGCTAGGCGCTGCCAGCTTCCAGACCGCCTGGCGGGTGTCGCGTACCGCTAGGCGCTCAGCGCCTCAAAATTCATCTCGCAGCAGGCACCGCCTGGCGGTATTATGCTCACCGCCAGGCGCTGGCCACTCTGTTGCCCACTGTTACCAAGCTATCGCCTGGCGGACCCAATCACGCCGCCAGGCGCTGTATCAGTACAGCAGCACACCAATTGAGTCTCCTGTCACGTGTTTTCATCGTTCACCGCTTCTAGCTCCCAATGCTCTTCTCCCTAACTGAATCACAATAAGTCTATTAGACTTGACTAGTCACAGTGGCCCTGCATCATTGGGGTGCCTTACTTGAAACCATTTCCTAGTCTAGATTCACGTACTTTTGTTATAATTTAGTATAACTCACCCTTTTCTCTAAACAGTGCCCATGCTCCTACAATACTTGTCCTCATTTCCTTCCTCTTTTATAGCCTATTTAATTATGCAGGTTTATCTCACTATATTTTATACTTATTTCCACTATTCCTCAGATTACAGTACCACCGTCCAACCAGACCTCTCAAGGTCCAATATTGCACTCACACAGTTCTATGACTCATACCAAACCTCAATTACAACTATCCCCCATGACTCTAATATACTCATCCTCGCATACCCTATTCACCATCTATGTAATTTCATTCCATCAACTCCCATCCCTATGACTTCGAGCTTCAACCGAATGCACTCATTTTACACCAAGCTCCCACTGACCCTCAACACCCGCTCGATCACGAAAAACACTCCCTCTGTACTGTCACCAACATCGCCTGGCGACCAGCTTCGCGCCGCCAGGCGGTGCATCAGTCTTGGAAACTTCCTAGATTCCTCCTGCACCCACTGCTCGACCATTTTTCCATCTTTATCAATACACACAAAACTAATCCCAGCACAATCATAACAATTTATTTTATACCTTCATTGATCACCAATTCCTATGTCCAATTCACAGTAACACCTTCCAATTTGTGATTTCTGATAGTATACATTCAACCCTAACTCATATTCACTGTTCCATTCATTTAAGCCTTCGATTAGGTGGTTATACCTACTGTTGGTCAATATTACCCTTCTATAAGGATCACCACTGTCTTTTGCCTCGATCAGATTTCACCCAAAATTCTAGAAAACCCAAAAACGAGTCAAAATACCTCGCACCGCCTGGCGGTTCAACCAGTCCCGCCAGGCTCCTCATCAGCAAACCCAGAAAATAGCTAAGACGCTTGCGTCGCCTGGCGGCAGGGAATGTGCCGCTAGGCGGTTCCTCTTCCAAGAACCCAGAACACACCAATTCGCATGAGTCGCCTAGCGGTGGTTCATCACCCGCTAGGCGGTTTCTGGAAAATTCCAGAAACGCAGAATTATGAAGGCTTTAACAATATACCATACAGTTACACATTTATAATCATATGCATAAAATTACGGAGTCCAATTCCCCTAACCTGGAATAACCTCACCAGAACCTCACCAATCTCTCTGATTTTCGTGCTCTAATTTAGATTGCTATTCCAGCTACCCAAGGCTGCCTCTCAACTATCTAGGGTTCTTCCCAACCTTACATATTCAATTCAAAGCCAAAATGCCAAAAACAATGTTTTTAGTTTGGTTCTCCAAGGTTTGAACCCACAACCATGTAATCACCAAGTCTATATCAAACCATTTAACCAATTCATATTTTCTTACTAGGAATCACAATTCAATTATCATAATATACAAAATCATGTTTTCATAGATTTAAATAATAAAATCATAACTTCAAAAGTTAGATAGGACTCGAACCCAAGTCCTCTCGCACAATCACAGTGCTTTCAACCACATGAGCTAGCACCTTTTCCACGTCATACCAACCATAATTTAATGTCATAACTATTTCCCCTCCCGTATTTATTAATTAATTAATTAATTAATTAATTAATTAAATTCTACGGGTCTTACACTAGGTGCTATCAACTAAATTTGTTCTTTGACTTTGTAGCGTTGGACACGATTTCTATGGCGCTCGGTGTGAGTATTTGCTTCAAAATCAATATTTTTATATCCAATCAAGGTAAAAGTTAGGAATCGTTAACTTTATTCACTAAAACAAACACACCAAAACACGTAAAAATCAATGTTATCAACAACCCCATATTCCTTAATAGTTCCAATTGTCTTCCCCATGACAAGATTTTGGAAAACATAATGAGTCAGAAAGAATTACATAACACTTTAGGTCATGGATAAGTCTTTTAACGAAAATAAGATTATTAGAAATGCTAGGAATATAAAGCACATATTTAAGGTTAAAGGATGACAAAGGAGAAACATTACCACATCCAATTATTGAGACACTAGTCCCATTGGCAATAGTAATGTGGTTACCAAAAAGAGAAACATATGATATTAAAAGAGATGAATGATGGGTCATATGGTTTGTCGCACCAAAGTCAAGAACCCAAGAATCATTACATAAAGTTTTAGAAACATTAAAAGAAGAATTGAAGTTCTTACCACTCAGTGCTAGACAACAAGTACCAAAAAGTGGTTTATTGATAGACTCCATGACATATTTCAATCATTCAATTTTAGCACATAATGTATGTATCACCGAAGTTAGAAGTTCAACATTGCTTTGTGGAGTTATCATGCTCTAATAAATAATAGGGATTTCTTAGTCACCTCCTAATTGAAAGCAGAACAATAAGACAAAAATAAACAGTGGCAATGATAATAACAATGACAATTGCAATGGCGGAAGCTTCAACAAAAGGTCTGACGATGACTTCAACAAAGATTCGGTGACAAGTTCAATGAGGGTTCGACAATAGGTTCTATGAGGGTCCAACGATAGGTTTGACAAGGGTCCAACGATAACTCTGACGAGGTTCCAATGAAAACTCCGACAAGGGTCCAATGAAAACTCTGACGAGGGTCTGGTGATAGCTTTGACAAGGGTCTGGTGACAACTTTGGCGAGGGTACGAAGACAACTCTGATGAAGGTTTGACAACCAATCCAACTACAACTTTAATGGTAAATCTAATGAAGGTCTGATGGTGGCTCTACGACGGCTTTGGTAGACAACAAACAGAATGTTGCAGCGACAACAAAACCACAACTTAGGTGCACTTCAAACAATCCAAATATTTAAAAGAAATTAGTGCACTTCAGAGAATCTTATAAAAAATCGTAACTAAAATGACAAAGAAAAAGACGAAAGTCGAACTCTTAAGATTAAGAGCTCTGCTATTAACTTAAAATAATTTATATGAAAGAAAAATTATTTTTATTCAAATTAATTCATTTAGAATAGGACACCGACGTCTATATGAAACATTTATGACCCTAAAATAATAATTACAAAAGTATCTCTAAAACTTTTTCCCAACTTCTAACAACCACTATTATAACATTTAACATCCTACTAACAACCAATAAGCTACCTACAATATTTAATAACAAATGAACTACCTACAATATTTACGAGATTATCTCACTAGAAACCTATGATGCACAAATACAATATATGTATCAGATACGACATGTAACTGATACGTTAATACAGTAATTTTGAAAATAATAAGACACGACACATGATATATACATATTGAAAAATATACATTTTTAAAAAAAAAACATGAGAAATATATGATTATTCTTGTGTGAATCCAAATTAAAATCAAATGTATTAAATATTTTCAACATAAAAATTTGGTTAAATTATACCTTTGGTCCCCATTTTCGTAACAAAATATCGATTTGGTCCCTCGATTTTTTTTATCTCAATTTGGTCCTATTTTGGAAAATTTGATTTAATCAAGTCTTTTCCGTTAGTGGTGCAGTAACAACGTTAAAAGGAGTGTCACGTGTCAGTTCTTGGATTTTTTGAATTGTTTTTGAATTTTTTGAAAAATTTAAAAATTTGACACGTGTCAAGCTAATATTGTACCACGTGATAGTGACGATGTCACGTGTCACTCTTATGCTAGATGTCATTTCCTCATTCTCAATTTGGTCCCTGTATTTTAATTTTTGTCTCAATTTAGTCCCAATTTTTGTAAAAATTTTGCAATTTTGTCCCTCTCCAAATTGAAACAAAAATTAATTTTTATATAAATATTATACAAATATTTTTATTAAATTTGATATTTTTATTCAAATTGATATTTTTCTTATATATTTTTAACAAAAATAAGTTTATTTAAATTTGTGTTTTCAAATTTTAAATTTACTTGTTTTCCATTTTTACATAAACTAGATAAAATTATTTTTAAAATTTATATAATTGTTATCTTTACACTAACTCAAACATTTATATAGAAATTATTGAACTTTACACATTTTAAAAATATACAATTATTTAAAATATAAATTCAAATAAACAAAACAATATTAAAGTATGATGTAATAAAATATCAATATAATTTATGATTTTTTTTCTATTAGCATTATTTTCTATTAACAACTTTAAAACAATTTTAAATAAAGTTCAGTGTAAAATATAAATATAAATAAATTTAATTTAGTTAAAAATATTTACTTGAAATATCAATTTTGATAGAAATATTTGTGTACATTTATATAGAAATTAAATTTAGTTTCATTTTGGAGAGGAATAAAATTGTTCAATTTTTACAAATATTGAGATTAAATTATGACAAAAATTAAAATATAGGGAACAAACTGAGAATGAGAAATGACATCAGACATAATAGTGACATGTGACAATATCACTTTTACATCATATTGTCATTGCCACGTGGCACAACATCAGCGTGACATGTGGCAATTAATTTTTTAAATTTAAAAAAATTCAAAAGAATAAAAATTAAAAATTATAAAAATCCAAGAATTGACTTGTGACACCCTTTAACGTTGTTATTACACCACTAATGAAAATGACTTGATGGCATCAAATTTTTTCAAAATAAGGACCAAATTGAGATAAAAAATAGAGGGACTAAATCGATATTTTACTACGTAAATAGAGACTAAAATATTAGATACAAATATACGTCAAACACAAATATGTATAACAAATTGAAGTATATGTGTATCATAGTTAAAAACTAAAGCAATCACGTAATAATCTTATCTAACATTCAATTTAGAAGGTTAGAAAAGATAAGTCCAAAGTTCGGATTTATAACATTTTTTTATAGTAAAAACTAAATCTTTATGTTAAGGAAATATTAAAATACGACTTTTATTTTCAGTTTAAAACCTGGAATTTTAAATAGATTCTTTTTGAAATAAAAGTTAAAACATAAAAGAAAAATCTCCTAAGTTGATTCAAGTATTTCATAAAATAAAATAGAAAGGAAAAAATCATGTTATTAAACATGAATTCAAAATAATAAGATCAAGTTAAAATATCATAATTGGGTGATAAGTTTTTACAATTATAAGAAATTAAAATATATAATATTTTAATTGTTTGTAACTGATTTTTTTTTCAATTTTTAAATATTTTTTCTGTTAGAGTATTTAAAATAATTTATATTTCAATTTTTTATTAAGTAATTTAATTTTTCTTTTAAGATAAAATTTCATCTTAAAAATATTTACTTTTAAATATAAATTTTAAAATTAAACTTTAAAATTATATCAATTCAATTTAAATATTTGAATAATATTTAACAATTTATATATATATATACGAAAAAAAGGTGATCAATTGTGAATTTTCAATTTCTATCTTATTTTAGTAACTTTTTAATTATTTGAAACACCTATTAAATTTTTTTTAAAATTTTAACTTTCTTTTAATGTTTTTTTCAAACAAATCATTTTACTATAAAAGAAATTAAAATTCATGAAAAAAAATTAGCTTATCCTACCAATTTATCCTAATAATAAATAAATACACAATTCACATCCACTAAAATTCGATAAAAAGAAAATTAAAAAGCACCATTTTTTCATGTGCTTTTTAATATTATCTGTGATGTGAAATAAAATTATGAATGTGAATTGAATATACTGAAATCATTGTCTACTAATTTGTTGTCTCTTTCAACTCCCTATCATTGAAGCAAATCACTGTATCTGCTCACTAAACGTTGTTGCAATTTTCAATCGGAGTTCGTGTAATAAGGTCCCATAATCTGTTCTGGAAAGATAAATTATATATATAAGTAATGTGACAAGTACAGTGTTATATTCTCCCTAAGTTCCACCATATGATATGATATTTGATCCATATATCATGTTTTTGGTTCATACAACAAACTATACAATAATGAAAAAATAACACCCAAGCGTTAAAGGGTCGCTTTTCATATAGATGTATGGATCTCACCAATATCTTTCTCTCACTCTTTTCTTTTTCTTTTTTTATTATTTACCCCCTTAGTTTTTTTCCTATTAGTAGCCGTCAACACCGTATTTACAAATGGAGGTTCGCAAATGAAATAAAGTAATTTCATTTATATGAACTATACTTTATTTAATGCTACTTAGAAACCAAAACTTTAATAATTATATGGAATCTTCAATCCCTTTCATTTGAAAAGTTTGAGAGGCTAAAGCATTGTGTCAGCGTACTAACTTCCCACTAGTTTTTATTTAGCTTTATTCCATTCTTAGTTTTCCTATTTTTATTGGTAATTTGTTTTAGTGGAAATAAAGCTTTTTTCTATTATTATTTTTTATTTTAATGAAACAGTACTAAGATATTTTATTACATTTCAGGTGGAGGAGATATTTTATTGACAAGTTATTCGTTTAAATGGTAGCTCAATTATTTTAAGTTTTAAATTTAAATATTATAAATAAAAAATATAGTAATAAATTAACGTAATGATTAGATTCCTACTGTCAGAATATAAAAAATATATTATATAACGGATGGTATATGTTAAATACGGAAATACCACATAAAGATATATATATATATATATATATATATATATATATATATATATATATATATATATATATATATAAAATTATATAGTTTTTTAGTTTTTTTAATTGAAAATTATGACAGTAAATACAGTTAGTAAACCAAATATTCAGGATATTGATAATAATTTTGAAATTGAAGTATAATTAAAATTTGATAAATGAATTTAACATATTTTGACGGTGTGTGTTGTTATTATATGTATTTAAAGACATTAGAAAAACCCAAGTCACAGTGTTGCCCTGTGAGTTAATTAATAAGCAACATGAATTGAGCTGATTTTCCATAATCAGCAAAGAAAAATCTGTGACAAACTTTTCATTTCAATTTTCCTCTGTTCTCTGCGTTTCAACTTTCAATGAACCGAGTCCATCGCCATTCCCATTATTAGACAAAACAAAACCCAAAACCACACGCAATTTAAAAACACTAACAATAATGCGGTGTTGCATTCCTATGCTGTTGGCGGTGATAGCCGTGCTGGTGTCGGCGGTGCACGGCGCTTTCCTCCCTCTGGAGCGGAGCATTCCTCTGAGCCACCGCGCGGAGGTGGCGGAGCTGAGGGCTCGTGACAGAGCCCGCCACGCCCGAATGTTGAGCGGCATAGTCGACTTTGCAGTCCAAGGAACCTCCGATCCAAACACGGCTGGGTACGGGTAATCCATCGAAGTTTCTTTTTCTAAAATGCGTTTATTATTACATGTGGAACACAAAGATACGTTTATATACTTTAGTGCTAAGTTTTGTTTATTTATTTATTTAATTGACTTATTGAGAGTGATATTATTCAATATGGTGGTGATTTTTGTTTGTTTTTGTTCAGGTTGTATTATACCAAAGTGAAGATGGGAACACCTCCTAAAGAATTTAACGTTCAGATTGATACGGGGAGTGATATATTGTGGGTGAATTGCAATACTTGCAGTAATTGTCCTCAGTCTAGTCAACTAGGGGTGAGGATTTTGAATTTGATTTTGATTTTGGTGTTTAATTTGTTGAGTTGAGCTTCTTGTTATCATGCATACTTACTTTATGGTGCTTTGGTGGGAACCAAGATTTTTTATTTGGAGATTAATGTGTTGAGGATTTTGTTGGTTGTGTTTTGTGGAGTGCAGATTGAGCTTAATTTCTTTGACACGGTTGGGTCGTCCACCGCTGCGTTGGTTTCCTGCACGGACCCGATATGCACTACTGGGGTTCAAGGTGCTTCTGCTGAGTGCTCCACGAGGGCTAATCAATGCAGCTACTCCTTTAAGTATGGAGATGGGAGTGGGACCTCAGGTTATTATGTTTCGGATGCATTGTATTTTAACTTGATCGTGGGACAGCCTCCACTTCCACCGGTTAACTCTTCGGCTACCGTTGTTTTTGGGTGAGTCATTATGCTTGTCTATTATTGTGAATAAAGGTGTGTACACTTAATATGAGATTTGGAATATATGAAGAGTAGAACTGAATGTGGGATATGCTTTGTAAGAATGAAAAACGAAGGAGATGGGAAGATGGAGGTTAAATTGGCATTGTAAGATTTGTCAATAGGTTGATTTTTTTTAATAAACTGGGAGAAAAGGTTAATGAATAGGCCTTGCTTAAGTTGATGTTGTTCATTCTTTTTCCTGTGGCTTCTCTTCTGGTTTAATTTGCATATAGTTCCCTGTTTATGCTAATATTTGATATGGATTTTCCCATTTTTGTTTTAAATGGGACTGTTTTGGTTGATTGTATTGGAAATAGGTGTAGCATCTATCAGTCTGGAGATCTAACTAAGGCAGAGAAAGCAGTTGATGGAATTTTTGGGTTTGGCCCTGGTGCTCTATCTGTTGTATCGCAGTTGTCATCACGCGGAATAACACCCAAAGTCTTCTCTCATTGCTTGAAAGGAGATGGTGATGGAGGAGGCATTCTAGTTCTTGGCGAGATAAAGGAGTCAAGTATTGTTTATAGTCCGCTTGTTCCATCACAGTATTTCTCTTCTCTTCTTTTCTCATTTTCTTTCCCTGCTATGTTAATAACTTACCCCAGTATGACAATTTTTAGTAGATTGAGATTTTGTCATTTTTGAACCTAAACTGTTAATTTCTGATGCGTTAATTTGATTTTATTTTATTGCATTTATTCTAATCTTGATTTAGGTTAGTGTTCTTATTATATAATACATATTAATGATCCTGGAAGATCGTAACACATATGGGTTCATGCATCTCACGGGGAAGAAACATCGTTTCGGTTTCTGAAGATAATATTGTCTTGAAGACATCCATGGATCTATCACATGCTCTCCTGTCAAAATCCCTTTAGTTTCTCATCCTGTTTCACTTACACAAGCACAAAGTTTGAATCAACCTAGTGGTAGTATAGACCATTTTAAAATATTTTTTCAGAAGGCAAATATCTATAAATGAATATAATTGAAAAGATAAAATGCATTGTTTCAATTTAATGAAGCTAGTTTTATTCGTAATTTAGCAGAAAAAAAAAAGATATTCAAACTGACAGGAAAAATAGGGAAGAAAAAAAAATATTCAAATGGGTAGAAAATAATAGGCGAGAAAATGGTTGAGATGAATCTTCAATTGGAATATATTAACAATCAGATATTTTGTTATATTTTTCAAATCTTTTTATTTCATAAATTGTAAATAATATATTGTTTACTCTTATGTTATTAATACATGTAATGTAACTATACTAAAATAATAAAAAGTTATATATTTTTATATTGATAATAATATTGTACGATCTGAATAGATGTAAGTTTTTCTGAGTTTAGTTAATATTGCCCTCAAAAAATGTAATTAAAAATACTTGTATGATGGTTTTATTTCTATCTATAATTTCTTGTCTCTGTCAAATAATCTGTGGTTCTCTATGAGATATATTGCAGTGTATTTGACTGGTTGATCAAATCTCAGGCCTCATTACAACTTGAATCTTCAGAGTATTGCTGTCAATGGGCAACTCCTTCCAATTAATCCAGCTGTATTTGCAACGTCTAATGACCGAGGAACTATAGTTGACTGTGGTACAACATTGGCATATCTTGTTCAAGAAGCTTATGATCCTCTTGTCACTGCTGTAAGTTTCTTGTACCTTGGGCAAAACCTTGAAGTATTATACTGTGTTGGGCACAATATGGTCCTTTTTCTTGTTCATCACGAGAAATTGTAAATACTGAGGATAGTTTCTTACACTGTTGTTTGCATATGTTTTGTTTTATATGTTTTCTAAATATTCTGATTAACATATTTTCCCACTGAGTTCATTTGGATTCTTATACCTTTCTTTTATTATTTTTTTCTGGTATTAAGTTTTGATGTTTCAGTAATAGATTTAGGATAACCCCCCACCAATTAAACATCTTATTAAGGCTCACACCCTTTTCTATATTATATTAATATTATTCTAAAGAAGGGGTTTTCAAGGAGGCAAACAAATTTTTCCTTTTGTTTACTTACCCTACATTTTAAGGAATATTTTTTTACCTTATCTATAACATATATTGATGTTCAAATTCTAAACAAATGTGTAGATAACTACTGCTGTGTCACAATCTGCTCAGCTAACTAATTCCAAAGGAAGCCAGTGTTATCTGGTCACAACCAGGTCATTATGAATACTATAATTGTTGAGACTTTTGAATGACTTTTTTGTCATTAAATTTTCCTATTAGGATTTCGCATAACTCATCAGAGTTTATGTTTTACAGTATAGATGACATTTTTCCTTCAGTCAGTTTAAATTTTGAGGGTGGAGCATCAATGATTTTAAAACCAGAGCAGTACCTTATGCTTAATGGTTACCATGTAAGTATGTCTGTTAAATAACTCGTACATTTGAATAAGGAAGTTATTATTTGAAATTATATGTTGCTGATATGCTGAGGTGCCATCTGCTTAAACAGGATGGTGCTGAAATGTGGTGCATCGGTTTCCAGAATGTACAGGAGGGAGTCTCAATTTTAGGAGGTTAGATGCTAGACATTTTTTAACAGAATAAAATCCGCAGAACGCAATGAAAATAAAACAAATCACAAATCATGATTATGAAATGGTGCTCTTAAACAAAGAATAAGAAAAATGTCTTAATTATGTTTTCTGTACCAGTGGTAAACAGCTAGTGCCATCATATACCATTTAGAACTTATGGCTGGTTGCTTCTGCACAATTTCACATAACCCATTGTTGTTACAAAAAATCTTGAAAAGTAATAGTAGGTAGATGATTTTCTGAGTTCAGCAGCATTCTGGTGGAATACAATATGATCCAGAAAAGGTAGATTGTCTCATTTCATCCTTCAAGTACTACACAAATCAGTGTTATGGTAAAAAACAAAATTATTCTACTTTTGTACTTGAAAGCGTCATAATTATGCTAATCGTAAATTGGCCTGGCCATTTTTTTTTTCTGTAAATAATGCATCAATTGTATCAGATATACAAGTGATCTACCATGATGATTCGAAACTAATCAGAATTGTTTCAACTGGTTTGGCAGATATTGTCCTAAAAGATAAGATAGTTGTGTATGACTTGGCACATCAACGAATTGGATGGACTAACTATGACTGTAAGTTCACCAGAGAAACTCTTTCCTTCAAAGAGTATATATAATTCTATTGGGTCTTGAATTTTTATTTGGTGCTAGGTTCTTCGTCCGTAAATGTTTCTGTGACTACGAGCAAGGATGAATACATCAATGGGGGACAGCTAAGTGTCAACACCTCCGCAATACGATTTCTTTCTAATTTACTATCCGTAAGCATTGTGGCTCTGTCTTTGTACATGATGTTAGTATGAAAAAAATTTAAGTATGTGAAACGTTGGGAATCAAAGTCATCACTCGAGATAATGTAAAATTAAGTTTTCAACATTAATCATGGGAAAGTGATCAAGTGAGAAGTCAAAGATTTATGAATGAAGTAGCTCTGAAGAAATGGGGATTTGATAGAAGCTTGAAAAATGAAGATTTTAATGAAAGTTTCAGAAAGCAAAATTTTGACAGGACTTTGATTAGTAGAAATTTGGATGGAAGTTCAAAGAATGATTGGTTGAAATATCGGTGATTGTACGTACCCAATTTAGACAAGGTAAAACATAATGGTGATTAAAAAGGTTTATTAAAAAAGACTAATTATTTTTAAACGTTTCTGAAGTTTGAATAATTTGTCTATATTATGAACCTTTTATTTCTGTTCGATGACATAAATTGAATTGAACATCAAGTTTATTTCTTTACACCGTGCTCGTTTGAGGTTGAGTAGTAATGCGAAGACGGTTATATAGTAATTTATTTATGTTCGTCTGAAGAAGAGGAAGTCAGTGCATTTTGGATGTGGTTAAAGAAGTGCATTCGATCTCACCTTAAATGGAAAGATCTATGTGTAAAGAGAAAGTGAGAGATCCGATTTCAGATCAAATGGATTGGATCTATGAAAAAAAAAAGAAAATATATATATATATATATATATATTAATTTATACTCGTTATTATATAAAAGTCAAAATAGTAATTTCACAAATACTTATACTAAAACATATTTTTGTAATTTATCATATCAATCTTATGATGCACCGATGCTTCAACTTGAGTCATGTATCTGTATTCGATATGTATCTGTGCTTGATTCTTTAGGATACTTTATTGATACTTATCAGTAAAATATCTAATTTATGAAGTCGTAATACAGCATAATAAAATATTTGAATAATGACTAAAATCAAGTAGTTATTTATGTAGTAACCAATTTAAGTATCAATTTAAAAACTAAAAATTATTGGTAACTAAAATAGTTTCAAAAAATTATAATTTGTCTCTAAATTAATAATTAAAATAATTTTTATTATGAATTGATTTATAAATTAGTCACTAATATTAACTATTAAGGTTTTGACTACCAAAATAATTAGTTTCAAAATTGGTTACTAACATTAGTTACAAAAGTTTTAACTACCAAAATAATTGGTTTCTAATTAGGAAATTGGTCTCTAACATATATTTTATTACTAAAATTAGTTAGAGTTTTCTTATAGTGATACTTTTATGATGACAATAATTTATATTTTTCTATGTCGACAACTTTAGTACATATAGTTTTAATTTTGATTCATACAATAACAATACTATATTTATTATATTTTTAAAAATTATTGTACACTTTTCAATATTCATATATCACGTATCGTATCGTATTATTTTCAAAATAAACGTATTGACGTGTTAGATACGTGTCGTATCCAATACACGTATCGTATCTATGCATCATAGCATCAATCAAATTTTTCATAAATTTTTACAAAAATTACTTCCAAATTTATTCAAAATCATCTTTAAATTCTTTAAAAAAATAACATAATTTATTCTCAAATTCACTCAAACTCATCCTGTAAGGTCCATTAAAATTGGCTCAATACTTTCTGCCCTAAAGTCAGTGGGCTACCCTTGTAAGTGGGCCTAAGGCCGGCCCAACAGATAAAGTCACTAGGTCTGCCCTAAACCTAACTTTTCCCTCATTTCAGAAACTGTTCCTGATCCTAAGAGCTGCAGCCGCACTTCTGCTAGGGTATTGCTTCCTCACTGTTTCAAGTTCGCTCAAGCCGTTCCTACTCCACGTAAGTGTCCTTTTTCCAGATTTTATGCCTTTCATCGATCTCCCTCCACTTTTTCCACGGTTAAAGTTTAGTAATAATGCGCCCTTGTTCCTACCTTCAGTTTTCAGCTCGTTAGTTCACTCGTAGAGCTGCAGTATCCGTCGTCCTGCCGTCAAGGCTTCTATTGACCCTTTTTACAGGTACGGGAAGTTAGGGTTTGAGCTAGGTTGTTTGTTTTCTGCCGTTCCTTGAGCTTGCGAACTGTTTGTATGGATTTAATCATTGTTCTGGATGTGTGGGCTGTTTTGTGTGTTTTGTTGGGCTAGATGATGAATCTGTTGCAGGTGAGACCAGGGCGAGAACTGATAACCTCGCCCAAGCGAGTCTGGAGGAGGCTCGCCCAAACCTATTTCGCGAAAAGTCGCCCAGGCGACCTGCTCATCAGTTTGAGCGAGCGAACCACTCGCCCAGGCGAGAGGGGTCTCGCCTAAGCGAGATCCCACAGTGGTTCCTGTTTCTTGTTTCGAGCCCTCGCCTAGGCGGAGGGGAACTCGTCTGAGCGAGACTGTCTCGCTTGAGCGAGGCTCTTCCGCCTGAGCGAGGGGCTGAGCGAGACAGAATGTGGTTTGGTTGCTTTGTTGCCCTTGGATTGAGTGGTAATTGCTTGGGTATGCTTGTATGTTGAGATGTATGTATATATATATATGATGGACCGCCATGTGTATGTGACATGATTCTTGAATGGAATGATGGGTATTGTGGAAGTTCGGCATGTGAAATTTATGAGTGAGCTGGAACTTATGGGACATGTTATTGATATGAGGTGAGGCCCTATACTCATGGGGAGGTGGTGATAAATGGTATGGATTCAACATGCGATACGAATGAGGTGTTATTTTGTTGAGATTGACGTGGGATTGTGAGCATGATTGCTATTCTCTTATCGTGGTTTTATGCCTGTTGGGTCCGTGTCAGTGCGTAAGTCCTTGGGGATCTCTAGGTGAGATTCTCGGGGCCGCGCTTGAGTGGTCGGGACGTAATTCCATGGCCCCTGTTAGTGGGTGTCCATGGTGGTGCCCCATCTGTATAACTAGGTAAGGATTCAAGTTAAGGTTGCATGCTGACACTCTAAGGAGCCAGTTAGTCTCACTTAGAGTGGATTGACTCCTGTGGTGAGAGTAGCAGAAGGCCTGAAATTCATTAAGGGCTAACCTTATGGTGAGGGAAAATTGATCTATCGTAACACTTGTAACACTTTGCTCGGGGGTGAGCAGCTCGGGGGTGAGCAGAGGTATCCACCACAAGTGCGGGCATCCGCTGAATCCGACCAGGTTATATGTATCCGGATAGTGTATTGAATGAAGAGTCATGCTTGGTTGTTGTGTGGGTATGGGATGATAAAAATATAATTGACTGTATGATGCATATGTTATTGGCTCTAGCTTACCCGTTTTGTTGTATGGTTGTATTGTACGTGGTTGTTCTTTCTTGCGATGATCATCAATGTAATTGATGGGAGCAGATGGGCGAGATTCTCGTGGTCAGCAAGGGAATGGAGATTCTGCTGCCTAGTCCGCGTGGATTGGACTATAGCTTCCTTTGGACTTTTCTTTAGGGCTATGGCCCCTGTATTTCGTTGTTACTGGATTGTAAACTTTTAGTTAAACCGTTATCCTGCTTTTGTTGGCATCGTGGTGTGCCTAGTTTTGGTAGGAGAAATGTTGAGAACCCCAAGACTGCGTTGTTATACTATCCTATATGAAGCGTTTCCTTTAATTACGTTTATAAATTAAATGGGTCGTTACACATCCACCTTCTTTTTCTCAAATCTTTTCACTCAAATGAACATAGACTTGGTAAAGTATTTTGATGGTTTTAACACTAATATGTTGACTAACACATCGTAGTTTTTTTTTTTTTTTTCATTTAC
>Ga0209589_1001074_pt1 | contig 43301 bp, 24 predicted proteins | sample CowpeawhiteBW_FD_187525 | JGI IMG/M metagenome (GOLD analysis project Ga0209589, IMG submission 187525) | Root nodule microbial communities of legume samples collected from California USA - Cow pea white BW (SPAdes) (version 2) | ecosystem: Host-associated > Plants > Roots > Nodule | place: USA...
GTGTAAGACTAATATCATATAACCATATGGAACTACAATCTCTCAATGATCATAACCATAACCCATATATGTGAAAATATATATAAACCCATCAATATATATATATATATATATATATATATATATGTATATATCAATATATATATATATATAAAATAAAGGAAAGCTTCATCCACTTAATATATCTCTTATATTTTCAAAAACTCAAAAAACCAACAAGTGGTGCATTTAGAGTCATCGTTCCTACTATACTTGTAAAATGGAAGGAGTGTAACACCCTAGCTGGGTGTCAGAGGGTTTGGACATTTTAAAAAGAGAGAAAGATTTTATGTGTAAATACACTTGGTCGTCCAATCCCTTCTTCCATTGTGTATCTTCACAAGAAAAACTTTCTCTATTTTTTCTCTAGTTTTACAACCTTTACCATTTTTTATTTTATAACACATATCTCTTGAAAAATTTTGATATCTAAGAGGAAAAAGTAGATGAAAAATCACATTCTATGATGGTTGTAGCTCAATTTTGTTTCCCCTATGATAGCTCATTTTGAACTCACTTACGGTGGCTCAGATTTTGTTTTCTTTTTTAATAATCATACTCTTTATAGAATTGTCGGTGCTCCAAATATGTTATCGATGACCAAAGTAGAGTTATTCTATAAATAATGTTTTCATTTTGTCACAAATCCTATGGATTGTCATTGGATGTCTAGTAAGCATATTTTGAGATACTTAAAGGAGTCTATTCATCATGTTTAGGTTTTCAAGTTGCTCCTTCTTCACAACCATTTTCCCGAAAAACTCTTTGTGATCTTGATTAGGCCTATGATCCTAATGATCACTGCTTCAGCTCAGGTAAATGATTTCGGTGCAAGCCTAGTCTCTTGGTGGTTCTAGAAACAACTCATTGTTTCTAAAGCATCCATGAAAGGTCCATATCGTTGTCTTAATCACACTACTATTGAATTACCTGGATTCAAACACTTAACTAAATTAATAGTTTCTTGTCTCATTCCAGCCACTACTAAAAAAATTCATATTTCCTGCCAATTTTGTTTTTAAAATTTTTTCGTAGGAAATACTTACAAATTTTGTTGTGAAAATAAATTTGCAAGAAATTGCTACCAATTTTCTTGCAAAATATTTTGTATAAAACACTTTTCACAACAAATTTTGTAGGAAATACTTGCAAATTTTATAATTTTGTAGGAAATGATTACCTATGAAGAAATTACTGCCAATTAAAAATCTTAGAAAAAATAGCAGAAAAAAGTCTTTTCTTGCAAACTCTTTTAACAAATTTGCAAGAAAAATCCCATGTAATATGAGAATTTCTAGTAGTGAGCATTGTACTTTGATAATCAAAGTGTTTCGGTAGTTACTCATAATCTAGTTCTTCAAAGCTAAACATATGAAAATTGATATATTCTTTGTAAGAGAGTAAGTTTTAGCTAAGAAGCTTCAAGTTTATTATATTTCTATTGTAGATCAATGAATTAATGCTCTTGCTAAACCCCTTTCTTCTTCTACTCGGCTTATTTTTCTGCAAACTCAATGTTGTTGAATCTGTCGCTAATTTTCAGCCCATTGAGTTTAAGGGGCACATTAGTGTACAGGAGATTTATTAAGTTATGAGGACAACACTCTCTTATTTATGTCAATAGGCTTCTATGTGAGAAACAACTTGTACTTGTTGTAGAGTAAGAAGTTTCTCACAATTGAAAACAGTTTCTTTTATGTCTCATTTTCTGTTACATCTCGAATTGTGTTATTAAAAAACAAGAGACCAAATTGAATATAAAAAAAAAATGAATGATTAAGAAAAAAGACAAGAAAAGAGCCTAAAATTAATAGTATGATGTTATGCATTTTGTTATTTGTATTATTGTCATGAAGTTTTCCGATATTAGGAAGAGGAGATGCTGCGAGCCATTACTTCATATACAGTGGAAGCTAATGTTGTTGATACATGGATCAAGTTTCTAGAGAGCACATGGGTCTTCCAAACTTCAGTCACAAAGAGAAAGGATGAGCAGGTCAAGTATGTCCTGTAGTTTAATCCCATAGGCCATATCAGATAAATGTTGACATATTACAAATTTCAAGTTATTATGCAAATCGCTTTAGGCATGGTAGTTTCTCTAATGTGTTTTGAAGTGCATTTTTCATTTACTGATATTCGTATTGTCTTTTTTTTTTTCTTTTTTTTTATTGCATATCAAAGTGCTGAACTGGAGAGATATGGTTATCATTTTGCGAATTTGGTGGTTCATCTTCTGCGTTATTACAAGGTAACAAATCATCCTAGATTGATCAATATCTTCATCATATTGCATTTTCCTAATCTTCTGACACTGGCTTGCTATATGTCAGGGAAAATTGGGTTCGTATGTTACTCAAATAAGAATACTTGTGGATAGTTTAAGATTCAAACCAGGGTATGGGGTCCTGCCTCTCTGAATTGTCTATTGTTTAAAAACCATGCATCCAACTATTGATTTTTATATCAGGTTAGCAATGTCATCAATGACAACCAATGAAGGTTTGAAATTAGCAAATCCAAGGAAAAGGCTTGAAGAAGAATACTTGGATATTGAAACCAAGGTATTTTTCTTTCAGTGATGATTTATATCATGATGTGAAGTGAAAATCAATCAGGCCTCACTTAGAAGATAAATTCAGTCAAAGTGTTGTGCCAGATTTTGTAGCCTTATACAAATTGCTTATTTCTTATTCTACTTGTTAGTTTTTGGCCATTCTGAATGTAGTGGACACCATGAACAAGCAGTTTCACATTCAAAAGGAAGGCATTTTCAGGTATTTTGTGTCTTTCTCTCTTTCTTCCCTGGCCTCTTTTTTTTTTTTTTTTTTTTATATTAATATACACATACAAGTGTTTCTTCCCTTTACATTTACAATTTTGATATAGAAAAGACAGCGACAAGGTGACACAACTGTTTGATGATATTGAGAAAATAAAAGAGGAATTTGAATCTATTGAGAGGCCAAAACTGGAACTTGAGATTCCAACTGAAAGGTCAGAAACACCATCAAGTCAAATAATCTCCAGAACCCCTTCTCCTCCCTCGGCTAAAAAACCAAAGCAAAATGGAACGAGACACTCTTTCTCACTGCCTGGAAGATCACAGATAGAAATAGAACTTGACAAATTAAGTGAAGATGACTCATCAGAAGAGATAAGTGAATGGGAGTTTGATGATCTTGACAAAGATCGTCACTCCAGGAGTTGAATGTAAAAATATCAACCACTGATGTTGTAAAGAGAATGTAAATGAAAAGGCAACATTGTGCTGTGTCTTGGCAACATTGTGCTGTGATTTTGGCTTACTCCGCTACTCAGATAACTCAGTAGTTCACTCAACAGATGTAAATGAAACAGCTTTGGTACACCAATAGTTGTATTTGTATCATATTCATCGTTGATGAAATGTAGATAGATATATTCAACCATGTAACTTTCTTAGATAACCCTTGTTTGTGTAACATTTTTGTCAGTGAGAAAATTCGTTTTTATAACATAACTCACAAGAGTGACAAGCTGTTTTGTACCTAGTCCTGGATGGTTTTGAGGATTTTGGGTCTTGTACAATACAAATACGGCTACAATTACCTTCATTTATTTGGTCCACCGGATCTTTCAAGTGAAATGTCTAATTGTAATAAAACCTGACAGAAAGAACTATTTTTTGGTGGATATAGCTCGTTAAATAGGATTCAAATTTAACACTCTTAGATATTCACATCAATCGAAGATAAATCGAGTTTATAATATATAAATAGAGTATAATTATCACTTTACAAGTTAGTTTAAATTGATTTGATGGGTTTCGTTGATTCTATTTCTTTTATTGATATGATTCTGTTTTCAGTTAAATGATTGTTGATTCAAAGTGCAGGGGACATTTGTTGTGGTAGAATGGTACTAAAATTTCTTTCCTTTCCTTTTTCTCCTTCCGGCGGACACCAGTGGTAGTAGTACTATTGTTCACTTACCCTGCAAACGAATAACTTGCATGCATTTCTGGGTCATCATGAAAGCCAATTATGAAAAGTAAAATAACCTTTTCATGGATTAAAAGTAAAAGGAAAAAGATAAGGTTGAGACCATTTGGGCTCACCTGAAAGGGTGGAAGAAAGGAGGAAGGAGCCTTTATCTCTGCAATGACACTCTCCACTCAATCCGGCTACTGCCATTCTTGCTATGTGGCCCATTATTTCTCTCACAATTACCCAATGAGCTTTAAAATAAAAGGGTGGTTCTGGAAAAGTGATCATGTGAACGTAGTTTCATAAGAAGCACGTGATGTGGCACTGACATTTTTCTAGTCCTTTAGTGATGACTAAAGAAAAGAGTCTGAAACCAGCAGGCTTTTCTTTTTCCTTCCCTTAAATTTGCTATAAACTGCACTTGCTATTTACCTTCCTGGTATATATAAACTGTGTTATGCTTTAACTCTCTTTATTAATTGATAAATTCTTACATGGGGGTGGAAGAAACTTTCCATTACTACATCCCTAACAAACTAACAATCATATGATGTCATGAGTTTTTAACTTTTTATTGTTTTTGTGGGCCTTGTTTTGTAGAACAACTCATCATATCAGACTAGTAAAAAAAAGGTGTTGAAAACAGAATGAAAGCAACATTCTTTCTTTGTGAGAGTTTTACTTAAACTCAACTTGGGTTGGGGAATCTGTTTGAGACAGACAAAGGGAGACAGAAACAACTGCCCTCGAGCATTGGTAGTGGCTTTTTCCCCTCTCAATCTCGAAACCAACGCTAGTCCTTTTGGCTTTGGAGAGAGGGTTATGATTATGAACTTATGCTTCACCATTTCTTAGTCCAATGCTATAGGTTATAGGATCCTACTTGTCACTTCCCAATGTTTTCATATTTGTATTTCTTTGAGGTCAAACCTCAAAGTTTGAATCCCCAAATCCGTAATATAACACATGCGAAGAGCCAAAGGTGAAAAGATTAAAAATATCTTACATCTTGACCTGGTCAAATGAGCACATCACTTACCATGAAGGTGAATTATTGCCCATAAGCCATTTGAGAAAGAAACTTGAATGGGGCCTCCCACAGGGATGAATAATGTAGAATTGGTCAGTTATAGATTAGGCATAAAAAGGTAAACGAGAAAAACAAATTCCCTTCACGATTTTTTTTATCCTTATCGAATGTGCAAATTGCAGAACTCTTAACTTCTAGAAAAGAGAAAAAAAAAAAAAATGATGCCTTGGGGAGTCCATTGGCTAATGAACGAAGAAATTGACAAACCATGTTCCACTTACCTTTCAAGTCAAACATTTAACTTAACCATTACAAAGTTCATTCATTTTTATACTATAGTATCACACTGTAGTGTCTTACTTAACAATTATGCATTAAGGCCTCTCTCATACACGTATTGTGCCGGCCAAGTACCCTTAATCATGTCTAAGAAGATAAGGATATGTATGCAAGACAGGGATGTAGATTACTAGATTCATTTCATTGAGACCTCCCTATGTACCTGCTTCCTCATCAGATTCAATCTAGTATATAAATCATGCCATTCATACTTTCTTTGTCATGGAACCAATTGGAAGGTTTAGTGTGTTACATTGAAACTTTCAATAAAAACAAGGTCAGTGTCAACATCTTCCTTTGAGTTGCAGATTCTCTTCTTGTACTTTGATGTATCAAACTCAAATGGAACAGGACAATAGAAGAATGAATGTGTTCATCTAACACATGGCATGGACCAATTATGTTAACCACTAATTACGGATGATTCATAGAGACTGAATTTGAATGCTCATGTGAAGCTTAAGTGGAACTTCCCTTAGCTATCTACTCTAAAAGTTATTGTTAGAACTCAATAAACCAAACCAAATCTATCATGGGAAAGGTAAGAAGATTGAACTTGTGCACAAAGGAGAAATGGCAGAAAAGGGAAAAGAAAAAGAATAATGAAAGCAACCAGGGTACTTTCAAGGATCATCATTGCTCTCTTTTATTACTACTTTGACAGATATTGATGCAGATTGCAGCATCTCTTTCTACGGTGCATTCGTAGTGCCTTGGGGTATATACATAATGGAAGAAAAAAGAGATAAAAAATATAATGAGAAAACATTTTATGCATTGATCAAAGACATCTAATAAAAAATGGTTAAGCATAGAAAATTAATTGGTTTCATAGAATTTACTCAAAAGCCATGTTTAGATGATTTGGTATATGATTCTGTAAACAATTTTAAACTGGAAAAACACAATTATTAAACTTGGAGAAAAAAAAAATATAAAAATGAAATCCTTCATCCCATGACTACACCCACTGACCAACAATATCTCTGCATAACATAGGACCACAAATTTTGAATCCCCTTAGGACTTTTTCGAATATTCTGGATCATTCACTGTTATGCATGTTCTGGGAGCCAATATTTTTTTATACACTTGGATTCAAAAAAACGGGGGGAATTGTAAATTAGTAAGGAAAGATAAAATAATAGCTTCATTTCATGCTTGAAAAGTAGCATGCATATACATAAGTTAAAAGCACACAGTTTTTTTATTAACGTAGATGTATTTATTTGAAACTGTAGAAGAGTAAAGTGAAGACAAAGGTGATAAGATTAAAATGTTATAAATATAATAAAGAAATGAATAAAATATGTTTTGTATTTTGGCAACATCACCACTTTTTATAGAATACCCTGCCCTCTTTCCTTGCGGAAGCTCAATTTCCCATAGGCATCTATCTCCATACTCTGACAGACACCAATAGAGAAAACCATCATCACAACAGAGTCACATGAAATGGCCACAAAACAAGTTACTTTGGTTCATGTCGACGATGACTACATTGACATGGAACTGTGTTCCTCCCCCAACTTCTTCTCATACTCCCTCAGTTCTCCACCATCCAATAGAGAGTTTGAATTCCAGATGAGTGAGAAAGAGTCATCAACTTCTCCAGCAGATGATCTCTTCTACAAGGGAAAACTCCTTCCTCTTCACCTTCCCCCTCGTTTGCAAATGGTTCAAAAGCTCATAGAAAACTCCAATGCCAACTTTGAGTATGTGAAAACAGATTCGGCGTTGGAACGCAGAACTTTTCCCATCACCACTGAATCCAACATCTCACCTTCAGAATCACGCCGAGTTAGCAGTGATGTGATCCCAGCTGAATATCCACTTGGGTTGTTTTCTGACATGAACAACCTAATCGGTGATCTTCCCAAGAAGTCTTGGCCCAAGAAACTGAAACAGATGAAGCAGTTCTTGCTCGGTCAGAGACTCAAGGCCTCAAGAGCTTATCTGAAAACTTTGTTCAGCAAATCTGGTTGCTCAGACAAGTTCTGTGCCAGTGCTGCAAGCAACATGGGAGCAGAGAAAACACCATTCAAGTGCAAAGAGTGTCAGAACAAGTACATGAAGGTTGGTAGGAGAAGCCCATTTGAGAGTTTGTATGATAACAAGCAGCACCAGGTAACTTGTGCTGTGATGAAGACCCTTAAAAGAGAGATGCTTGAAGTTGAAGATGATTTCTGTGACCACAGGAGGTCTTTCTCTGGGGTTGCTCATCGACATTGTGCCACCAAGGCTTCATCTTTGTCCACATCTTCATCTGGGTCTTCTTCTTCATCTTCATCTTTTTCTCTCAGCTCAGCTGGGTACTATGATTTGCAACTTTTCAAGAGGAGCATCAGTGCAAATTATGAGTTGGAAAGTTCAGTCGAGGGAGCAATTGCTCATTGCAAACAGTCTCAGCAGCAGTGTAGTTCAAAGAATGGCTCAGATGATAGCAGGATTTGTTCTCAATTCGCTACAAAATTGCACTTGCTGGGAGTTAAAGAATAGCTATACTTTCCACCACAAGAATGTGTTAGCGCAAGTGAGTGTTGAGAAAACCTTGTAAGAGAAGAAATAGGCATTCTCATTTGAAATGCTGTTGCATTTTGGTGGAGTTTACTGTTTGAATGAATAGAGTGGGTTTTCCAGCATTAAGTTGTTCAAAAATAAAATAAGATTCTATACTTCTCTCTCTTATTCTTGTACTTATTGCATATACTTACCCAGATGTTGTAGAACTGAACACCTTAGCAGATGAGTAATTCGTTTGGCCAAAAGTTACTTTCGATTTTTCGAAAGAACTATGCTTATGACTAACGAGCAAGAATTCACCATGAAAAAGTTTCTACATTAGGCATTTACAAGAGTCTTCTCATTTTTACAAAAGGGAACACTGATGGAACAGGATTTACTCTATCGCATTTATATAGAAAACAACTTTCTAGTGAAAAAACTTGATTCACTTTTTGTTATTGTGGTTGATTTATATAATTCACGATATAATTTATAGATTATTTTTCTCTTCGTTGTACTCAGAACATAAACAACTAATACATTAATTATCCACGACTAATGGCTAATTCATTAAGTACTTACGACACTTAATTCATTTAAGTTTATTTTAAACAATTCAGGTTTTCTTTAGGATAAAGTTTTGTTATAATAATGTTAAAAGTGATAAATTATACACCTACACGAATCACGAACCTGTATACTTTCATACCTGTAACACGTATTTGGTATCCATGAATTATATACCCCATCCTCATCTTTGTTGTGAGATGGATTTGGATGGTAGAAAGATAGAGTAGAAGGAAAAAGGATATATATAAATACATAAAAATTGTAATAAGCAATATGATAAAAGAGAAAGTAAGGGATTTGAAAAAAATAAGGTATGATGGAGGTGGAATTATATATATTTTTATTATCCTATTTTTGAAGTTGGTCCAAACTTTTCGAGAACCTGGGCTCTATGGTCAATTTGGAGTATTTGGGACTTAACATACAAAAAGAAAACCTTCAGTCATAAAACCCAATTATGTGCTGTTAATTGACCATTTTTTTTTTTTGTTTTATAATGTAAAAAGTAAGTCCTCTGTTCTGAAACTGACCCTTTTTCCCAAAATAGATTCCCAATGACTGCTTAAGATTATGTGCCATTATTCTTTCAGTGTTCAACAGATAACAAACAGATAGACTGTAGTAGTACTGTATAATTAAAAGTGATGAATGACATTTTTTATTCTCCCACTCTTTCTTTCTATGAAGTTGAAAAAGTAAAAGGTTGCGATGTCAATGAAAACTGACCTGGTTACTAACCAAAAAAATGTGGAAATCATGGTACCTTAATTTTCTCTATAAAGAAGAAAAAGCACAGAAAGTTCGGTGAAATAATATAAAAATGAAATGTCAGTGAAAACTGACCTTGTAACTAACAAAAAAAGCAAAGATTACAATCACAAACAGCCATTTGATGGGAGATAAGCTTAAACACAAACGGAATGGCTTTTATTTTTAAAATGTGAAAATCATGTTACATATGGTACCTGAAAGTTGTTGTTTGGCCACTATATACTTTATTGAGAACTGTCATGATTAGTATTAGTGAATTCCCAGCAAAGCAGCATGGTTGACTGAAGATCAAAGCACAACTAGCTAGTGCAATTATGTTTCCTTGTTGCAATTACCAAAGTACAGTAGTAACAGAAAATGATTATGATCACATAATACATATATAATAACAATTGTTCTCACTACTTTCATTCTCATCAAGTAAATAATTGTACCGAGAGATATAAAACTAACGAGATCTAAGTTCAGCTAAAATAAGATATTGAAATCGAAAATTTTAAAACAGTAAGTTTTGTTAGGTAAACTTAAATGTGTGTAATTGGAAGTTGTATATTAATTGTCTAGGAGATTGCAAAAGGTTGAGAGTGAATCTAGTATTGATTAAGCATGCAATATAGTTCATTAATTATGAGTTAGGTAGTGGTTATATTTAATAAATGTAGTTGAAGAGTCATGTTCAGAGGCCTATAAAAGAATCATGTAGTGCTTCATTGCAAAATACAACAAATCTGAATATAGAGAGTATTTATCTGGAGAGAGACTTGTTTGTCAACTCAAATAAGATATTGAAATCGAAAATTTTAAAATAGTAAGTTTATGGGTCTTAATTTTTTTTTCATTTTCACTTGATATGAGACTTAAACTTACACTTAAATTCTCAACACACTGTAATGTAATGGTCCCAAACTAAGGTAGGCAGCGTTGTGCATATATGTATTCTGAAACCTCATGATCGTATGCATATATGGTTAATTTAGGGTAGATGAAAATGTGTATTCTATAAGTGATATAAAAAACAAAACCTAGTGTACAGCTTTACAGACAGACATTAATCCTTACTAGGCGTGCACTTCTTCCTTTCACTTGATTTTGACTAAACATTAAAATACGCGTACATAGGCCAGAGGGTGGAATCACATGCCCCAAATTTTGAAGTTGCAAGTATACGTGGATGCTGTAGCGCACCAATTATACAAACACATAGAACAAACACAAAGAACAACCACTTCTTTTCCCCACCACCATTTTACTTTTTCTCTCTTCTGTCCATATCTCTAACTTCTCAGGGTTTACCTCATCTAATTAACCAAACCTGATTCCTATGGTTTTTGATTTTGGAAAGGCATTGTGCGTTATTTATGAGAATCCAATCCAGCGAATGAAGACGGAGTGTTTGGGGCACATGCAAAGACACATTGATATGTAGAGTAGCCTATGAATAAGACTGGACCCTTAGGAATAGAGGTGATGGATGTTAATGTTGTAGGGGCCTGTGGTAGGAGCATGTTGATTTGCAGCCTCTTCTTGGACTATTCTACACCTCTTCTTACTCCTTCTAACTAATCTTAATCTATTTTTGGGGCACTCTACAAATTTTCTCAAGCTAAACAAATCACTTTTAAATCTCCCACTCTATCAAAATGAAAATGATTTTTAAACAATTAAATTTTAACAATTGTCTTTAGTTAAAATAAAATCAGGCATCAAATCCATATATTTAAAAGGAAAAGGAAATCAAAATTAAAATGGCTAATTCTAAGTTGTTTTACCAAACTATTTTAAATAAAAATAATTAATAGTAATATGATAAAAAGTCATTAAAACTAATTTTACAGACTAAATTAATATATATATTATTGACTAAGTTATTTATTATTTTACAAATAAAAAATTATTAGTATCTAATATTATCTCTATTATAAATAAAATATTATAATTAATTTGTGAAATAAATTCTAAATTAATTTTTAATATTGACTACTGAGATTTGTTCTTTTGAATTAGTGTCTAAATTTAATAACAATAAGTAATTAAAACATGATTAACTAATGGTAAAGATCAATTTAGAATTTAATTCATAAATAAATTTAATATTTTTATTAATAATAGAGACTATTTTAAATATTAATAACATGTCTAAATTTTTTAATAATTAGTTATTTTTTGTTCATAAAATATGTTTGTATTTAATAATTTTTTTAAATAATATCATTTTTGTGTGTAAAGTTTTGAAATTATATTGAAATCTTAGACGTGTTAGTCTATTATTCCATGGGAAATTTCTATATAAACACCATTAAAGTTTTCCGCTCTTACCTAACACCTAATAAAAGCTAAAACTTTAACTTTTGTAATTAGCTGCTTTTAAATTATTTTATATTTAAAAAAAAAATAGTTTTACTAGTATTGTGTATGCGTAGAGGAGAGTCTCCATCTATCATCACCCTTATTCTATTCAAGGGTAAGTCTAGTCGTTTGTTTAAAAAAAAAGAAAACAAAAACTTAAATATATGTTTTCACGCTTAACTTTGAGAGGAGTGCGAGTATGACTAGCTTTCCTTTTTAGAGTAAACTACATTCGTATTCTAGAAATTAAAAAAAAAATATATTACATTTTCTTATTTCATTTAAACCCCATCTCTTAAATTTTAAAATTATTACATTTATACTTTCTAATAAGAAATCATTATAATAGTTAAAAAAGAAATATATTTGTAATTTAAGAAAACCTTAGAATGTGACAATATAATATATATTAACTTTTTATTATATTATTATATGATAAACATTCATTGGGTTTACTAGAGTTCTTCTTTTGAATTATGATTTTTTTTTTTATAATTTGAATTCGATATATAGATGAAAGAATATAAACACATATCTATTAATGTAATTGATAGGTTTTATTTTAAAATGTATGAAAAAGGTTAAAGACAATTGTTAATTACGTCTCACCAAATTTATCACTAACATTTATAATATATATATATATATATATATATATATATATATATATATCCAAATTATAAAAGTTCTCATTAAAAAACGTACAAAATATGTTACAACATAAAAACTCATTATAATCTTTTAGAAACCTTTTCACTTTTAATGGCATCTAGAATAATATGTATACTAAATATTATAGTAAAGTGATTTGTTGGCGTACAAAAAATGATTATAGCAATAACATATACAGACCCTAAACTCTACGTACTGTTCAAGAAAGTTCACTAGGATAGGGTGATCCGTTAGCGGTCCGATAGTGGGTGAAACAAAATGTTCAAAAAATCTCGCTAGGATAGGCTTTTCTTTTAAAAAAAAAATGGCTTTGATACCATGTTAGAAGTGAGTTTTAAGCCTAACTCAACAACACCAAACCAGCTTGTAAGATAAGGATTACACTTACTTATATATTGTGAATTGACCTTATCTCTAGTCGATGTGGGACTTCCTACAGTCACTTATCCAAGGGCAAACCTCATATATGTATAAATCATATACATGTATATAAGCGATTCATCGAAGATTCCTCACGCACGAAGGATCACCCAAAAAGGACATGTGTCGACATGCAAGCATCCTGATGTATCTCAACATGAACCATATTACCTATTCACAATGTATCACATTTTATACACCATATCATAAATGAAACATGTATCATAGAATAAATCATCATTGAAGAACCAACAATGATATAACATTATCATGATCTATTGCCACATGAGCAAGCTTTTATCACTTTAGCAACCTCATCGATATATACACAAGGTATCATCCATTTCTTGTGAATGACACCATGGTTGATTGAGTGAAATGTAATCCTAGAGCAACATCCTTCCAAGAATATCTTTACTCCAACACTTAGCTACTTCAAAGTGTTGGCCATAACGCTGAAGCGATAATGCTTCAAAAATATCTTACAAGTTCTAGGAGAGACTACTATTATAAGGTGCTTAAGCGCCCAAGCATGGCTCATGTACTAGCACACATTTAAGACGTGTACACCAACTTTTCCATGCAATATCAAAAAATTATAATAATTAGGAGATATACAAAATTCATGATGGTTTATTAATTGTTTAATTCAAATGAGTTATTTTATTTAAAAGTTTTTTATAATAGGTAAAGTGATTTATTATTTAATTTAAAGATTTGTTTTATTAGAAATAAGATTTGGTGAATAATTATTCAATTGAAAAGATATTGGATATTGTTATATATAATTATATATTGTTAGATATTATGAGATATTCTTGGAAATTATTATATATTATTATATAGTTATATATTATGAGATATCCTTACATATTGTTAGTTCTAATGAGATATTATTGGATATTGTTATATATTATTATATATAGTTAGAAATTACGAGACATCCTTAAATATTGTTAGACATTATGAGATATTCTTATATATTTTTATATATCATTGTTAGATATTAATAAATGGGAATAAAATGATGCATTTCCCTTAGAGATGTTAGGTTTATAGATATAGGACGACAATGATTAGGGGAGGAACTTTAATACACTAGTGCAGAAAACATATTTTATGACAAGTAAAAAGGACCTATTATGATAGGTATTCTGGCGTCATAGTTTTAGGAGTTATAGAAAATGCGTTCTTTCTATGACATCGCGAAAACCTATCATAGTAAGTCCAATTTATTATGAGAGGTATACTTGGACCAATCATAGTAAGTTTAAAGTAACTATGACAATTCATAAGTTAGATTTTCTTTTTATATTTTGTTTGGTTTTATCATTTTCATCTCTATTCAATTCATCTGCATATCACCAGAACAAACAATTCTCAAGTAAATCAATTCTATATAGTTAAGTTATCCAACAAACTTTAAAACATGAAATTGTATACATAAACCTACAATACTCTTACAAATATTCTCCAAAAGATTGCACAATACTATAAGCCTAAGATTTCTAAAAGTTATCAGCAACACTCAAAAGGAAGAAAGGAAGACCACTTGGTTATAATTTCTTCCATCTCTCTATCTTCTAATTGGAATGAATCATTGAACAACTACAACAAAAATAATAAAGTTAAATAGTATAAGTATTTGAATTATCTACAACTAGCACATCTTCATATAAAACACAAAGAATGTATCTCTATTATGAATCCAATGTCTATGCATATGTATCAATTCATCCGGTAATAGTTGACCATACTAGTTAGATGTTTCAGATACAATTGTAATAAAAGAAATTAATTATGTAAGGCAAAATAGGATTATTACCTAATAAAGTGATGGTAGGAAAAACCTAAAAATGTAGTAATGTGTTTTAAAAATATTAACTTTAAGGATTTCAATTGTTTCTAAGATTAAATTTCAGCTATAATAGCTGAAATTTGTTAAGGTTTTTTCTTAAGAATTAAGCTGTTTTTTATGAGTGTGATTTTATTCCTCATCACTTTTTTTCCTTTCAACTTCATACATGCTCCTTTTACATAAAAGTTGATATCTTTGTTCCAAACAGATTTAATTTTCTTAAAACTATTTATGAACAAATGTAGTCCAGAGAAAACTTATTATGAATTCTTATTGTTATGGTATCGTAGCATGCGGAAGGAAGCACAAGATCGTGACAATTGGAAATTAAAGAGAAGTAAGTAAGAGAGCAAGAGAAATAACACACAAGAATTTACGTGGAAAACCTCTTTTAAATGTAAGAGGAAAAACCACAGGATGATAACGAACAAAGTTCCACTATGAAAAGAAGAGTACAAAGCTCGTGAATGGGAACAAGAATCCTCACCAAAATACACTCAAGTGTATATTACAAAGTGTGTCTCTCTAAATGCTTTTCTATATATTCTTTTTCAAGTCATGGAGATGTTATTTATAGGCTTCAAAATTGAACCAATTAATAAGTTGTATGAAAAGTCTTTAGAAATTGCACTCATAAATAGGCCATATGAAAAGTCTTCAAAACTTAACTAGTAAATATGTCATATGAAGAGTCTTCAAAACTTAAGCAAAGTAATGATTAATAATTAGTGCTTAAGTAACGTATGATATTAGAAATTGAATGAAAACCACATATTCTAACACTTATTATGATTGATTATAAAAAAATTTAAGGCTTAAATAGTCATTTGGTCGTAGTTTTGGTCAAGTTTTTTCACTTTGGTCCTATTTTTTAAATTGTTTTCATTTTGGTCCTACCTTTTGTTAATTTCTTTCAATTAAATCATTTTTCTTAACTCCGTCTAAATAGTTAACGAAATAGTGGCCAGTGTGGTTCGTTTATGTGATGTGGAACACTGCTCAATGACGTGTCTATTATTTTACTGTGTTGGCATTTTAATTTTAATTACAGAGTTTGGGGTTTATAATTGGCAGAATTGGGTTTAGGGATTTATTCGTGGAATTGGGGATTTGTTTTCAATTGTGGATTTGAGATCAATTGTTGCCATCAACTATTGACACTGATCTTTGAAGATTTGTTCGTAGATTATGGTTAATCATTACTAGTTGTGGGGGGGTGTGGTTCATCTTCACAAACCTACCATTGTTCAAAATCAAGACGGTAATTAGGAAAGCCTTGTGCAACTGTAACTTCGCCTATTTTATTATTGATTTGGCATTTGAATGCAAGTTGTTCGCTTATGTTTAGATTGATTGCTCGTTCAGATATGATATTCAACGGATCCAAATAGAGATCAAAGCTAGTCAGAGAATGAGAACCCTTTTCGATTGTAAAAGAGTATGAAAATAAATAAACGAATCAACGTGAGAGAGAATGCGAACAGGATACTGGAGATTTACCTTGAAATAAGTTATTTTAATGTAGATTACATCAATATATTTGGCATACTATATGTAAAGCATGAGTGACGATCATTTGGATTCTTGAATGTAGATGGTTAGGACTCTCTAGGTATAGAAAGAAAACATTCAATTCAGATGGCAGCAATTGATCTCAAATCCCAATTGGAAAGAAATCCCCAATTCGATGAACAAATCCCCAATTCCACGAACAAATCCCTAATCCCAATTCTGCCAATTATAAATCCTAAACTCTGTAATTAAAATTAAAATTCTAGCACAGTAAAATAACAGACACGTCACTGAACAGTGTTCCACGTCACATAAATGAACCACACTGGCCACTGTTCCGTTAACTATTTAGACGGAGTTAAGAAAAAAGATTTAATTGAAAGAAATTAACGAAAGGTAGGACCAAATTGAAAAGAATTTCAAAAGGAAGACCAAAGTGAAAAAACTTGATCAAAACTAGGACCAAATGACTATTTAAGCTAAAATTTAATTTCACAATTATCCTATACCATTGAAAAGTTTATTTGGTTGCGATTACCCCTTACTGCGTTAGTAGCAACCTCATTTTGAAGTTGTCTTATTGCAACATTTAGGGTGATGACTACTGATATGGCTAAAGTAGAATATATATATATATATATAAATATATATCATATATATATATATATATATATATATATATATATATATATAAGTGAGATTTAAACACCTTAAATGTTCATTTTGAAATATTAATTTAAACCCAAACCAACATTCTAAGATGGTAATTGTTACATTTACATAAATAAGGATCATATCTTTATAATTACATATATTAGGATCATATTTTTATAATATCTTTGTAACAAAGAATATCATTTGATATCATTAAATCTATAACAAGTGCTAATGGTATAAAACAACAAACAAGTAAATGTAAATATTAACTAAGCAGAGTTAAGAGAAAAAGTTGTCAAATTACCTTATTTTCGTTCACTAAGTTCCATAATATGGAATCTACAGATGCAAAACCAGCGGCATAGCTGCTTAACAATATACACAAGACTTGTTATCCATAGAAACATACTCAATCAAATCCAATTCTTTAACTTGTTTCATTCTCGTAATTTGCAAATTATGCATTTCTTTTTCATATTCCAGATATCATATTGCTTTCCTCCTTGCACATATTGTTTCACCACAACATAACTCCATTCTACACTAGATATGCCCACACACAAATTCCAAAACCTATGCAAAAAAAGCAAAACGAAAAAGCGAACATTAAATTCAAAATTGGAGGAGAAAAAACCAAGTCTTGCTGGGAAAGTGGAAGCCACGCGACTATCATCAACAATGCTCAAACCCATCCACAGTTTCAAGCGACAACGTGGTGGATGGTACAACGTCATTGGTCGGGATTGGTGCATCAACGTTGGCGAATGAAGAAGCTCCGGTTGTGACCAATAGGTCTTGCGGTGTTTATGAGTGGAGCACGGTGGCGACGAAAGAAGTCGTGGTGGCTGGCAAGCGAACATGCAACAATAGTTACGGAGGCAAGAAACCCTCACGCGGGAGAGATAAATAAAAAGAGGAAGGCGTTGTCAGCGTTGGCGTGGCTTCAAGTAGTTGTCGACGTCATCGTTGGTGGTTGGGAGTTGCAACACGGATGTCTTTGTGGATGTATGGTTTGCATGAGAAAAGAGAGATTGAAAACCCTAGCGCCATTAGTCTCACGTGAGGTTCTGTCGTCGGTGCTGATTGCAAGTGTGACGGAGATGGATTGGAGATTTGGGATTACTACACGAGAATGGATTATTGTAGCACGCACAAAATAGATTAGGGATTGTTGTTGCGATAATGGAAAGCCAACAATGAGGCTACGCGAACGACGAGGGCACCCGAGGGATTGCTGTTGTTGCGAGTGAAGAAGAAGACGTAAGAATGGAAGACGTGGGCAGATGATGGAAGATGAGAACACCAGAGGATAAAATTGAGGGTGGACTGCTTGCCAGAATGCGAAAAAGAGGGATTAAAACTTACTATGACAAATATTTGAACAATTAATATAATAATTTTTCATTATAATTAATTTTGTGTCACTATATTTCATTTACTATGACTGGTGTAGGTCACCTTGTCATAATAAATCTACCCTCTTTACTTATTATGTTAGGTAGTGTTTTACCTGTCATAATAATTTTTTTTATAATTACATTTATACCACCACGTTTCATTTATTATGATAGGTTCATTGTATCTGTCATAATAAATTTATGTTTTTTACTTATTATGTTAGATTTCCTTTTATCTGTCATAATAATTATTATTATGATAGATGAGACTATATCCGTCATAATAATTCGTCATAGATTCATCTTTTCCATTAGTGATAGAAAGCTGACAAAGTCAAGGAAAAAGGTGGAATGTTTTAAATGGTGGGTTTCGTAGGGGAAAAAGAAAGAAGTTAAAAGTAATAGGAAGAGGAAGTTAACATTCTTGTTTTCTTTCTTGTCATTTTGCTTGTTGACTTTGGAAGTGAAAAGTAAAAGGTAGAGGAAGCTAATATTCTTGTTTTCTTTCTTGCCATTTTGTTTGTTGACTTTGTTTCTTGTTTTTTTGTTTGTATAAGTGTGGATATGATGACGTTGGGTTTTCGGTGGTTTTGTATGTTACTATGTTCATTTTTATCAATGTATATATGACTATGTATGTGAGGTATGGTTATATGAATAATGTGTTGTGCATGTGGACTCTAGTGAAGAGTTATGAGTATGATACTCTTTAACTATTTATACATTTTGTATAAAAAAATAGAATGCAATAATATAAAATGTTTTTATTTGGATTAGTAGTCATACTTTCAAAAATATTCATGCATATATTAAGAATTATCATAATAAAAACTAGTGACGTATCTTCAACTAATATCTTGGGGTTGCCAAAATTTTGGTTGAATTACTTTTTTAGTCCATTTTTTAGTCTAAAAATGTCAAGTTGATTTTTTCTAGGTTTTTTTTAGTCTCAATTTGGTCCCGATTTTTAAAAATTGATGCAATTTGATCATTTTTGTTAAATTTTTTGAAGTGAAGCAAGTATTTTTCATCAAAATTGACACTAGGATTATATCAGTTACACTAACAAAGCAAATCATCCTCATTCACAACTTCAATTTTGATGAAAAACATTGATTTGATTCAAGAAATTTAACAAAAATTGACAAAATTGCATCCTTTTTTCAACAATCAGAATTAAATTAAGACTAAAAAACACTGAAAGAACAACATGATATTTTTGAATGAAAAAGTAATTTTAATTTTTTTATATAAATAGTAAAACATTGTATTTAATTTTTTTATGATAATAAAAAAAAGAAAACTATAATTATTGTTATTATTATAATTATAAAATTAAATATAAGTAACTTTGTACAGTTTATAATAATTAATTTTCATTTATAATAATTAATTTTTTTAAAATATAATCAAATAAAAAAATTGTGAAATTAAAAAAATCACTAAAAGATAATGTTAATAAAATAATTATTTTTATTTCAAAAACATTTAAAAGGTAAAATTTAAATTAAATATAAAAAAATTCTTTATATATAGATATAAATATTTAAATTTTTTTAGAATATTAAATATGTAAAATATATTCAAAATATTTAATTTTTAAAAAATATATTTAAAATTATATAAATCTGGAAAAAAAAATTGGGGAGACCATGGCCCCCTTTAGTCATTACTATGTTCCGTCATTGATAAACACACAACACAACCAAATACAAGACTTAACTAACAATAAATATTTATATCCTTCTATAGTTAAAGATAACAACATATCACACTATCATATCATCCAAAAAAACTTATGATTAAATTATATTTTATGCATAAATAATTATTGAAATCGTCAATTATTTTTCATATGACAAAAAAGTAATTTAATATCTTTTATAATATTTATATTAAATAAGTCACATCAGAGACTAACATCTGACCCATAAGAAATAATACTACTAAGTGTTTAGGTCAAGGTAGTTCCTTACACCTACTATTCAAAGTCAGATGTAAAACCCCTTTTCAACATCTCACTTCCTCATAACTTAATCTATATTATTTAAATTATTAGAGATTAGGATAACTATTTTTCTCAATGGGTTCATTTACTTGATACTCGACTCACAACTAGGTTGGAATATCATCCCAAATATTTAGCTTTTCTCATCAAATCACAACATATTATACAATTTCATACAATCATTCCATTGTTAAAAGAAACATCAATCAATGACAAACTTATCAACTTCTTAAATTAAAGAAAGCACCGATCATCATCTCTTTATTGCTTTAGTGAGACAATTTTGGTGAAGAAATCTAACTCACCAAAACAATGGTAAAGTTATTGGTTATTCTTTGCTCTGGTTGTGATCCCACTACATAAGCAATATGCAATATCACTTGAGCAACTTAAGTATTGCATGAGCAATATGGCTCCAAAGGTGATGTGAGTTATTAATCCCTTTCACTTGGGCATTAAAAAATTGCATTTGAACAAAGGGGATTACCAAAGTTACTAACTTCTGTTGCTTAAGAAATGGAAGCTCCAAAAAGGAGAGAAAACGTATTGAAATATTGTCAATACAACATTGTGAAGTGATATTCGGTTGAGCGAAATCATTGAAAATCCTTCACTGTGTGAAATGAACCCTGCGAGTGTTATTGTAACTCTCTTACGTGAGAGATCAATTGATTTTAATTGTGAGTTCTTGATATCATCAAGAGATTGATACAAAATACATGGAGAAGTTAAACTCGTTGTAACTTAGAGATGTTTGTACTCGTATTCTTGAAGAGCATAAACTCTTACCTAGAGAGGAGTGACTCGTTTTAACTTGGAGAGTTTCTCATTACTAGTCAAATGTTTTGACAAGTAAATTTTTTAAGCATGTGGCTTAATAGAATAGATGTAGCCTCATGTGGAGGTGAACCAATATAAATTCTTGTGTGTATTCTTCTTTTCCCTACTTCTTACTTTAGTTATATTTATTGTAATATGTTTGCGAGACGAAATCTTCAAATATGTACATGCTTTATTCAACTTTCCCCTTCTAACACCACTCTGCACTAACAATTCAATTGTCCTTATTTAATATATTTGTCACTACTAATAGAAAAAATCAATCTTCTACTTTGATTCATATCGAAATTGTGTTTGATTAATTGCGAATGGTCTTTTAATATACAACATTTAACTTCAACAACATATAAATAATATCCATTAAAAAAATAATAGAAACTAAAAATTATAACAAATAAAACTAGGAATCATTATTACAAATAAGTTAAATTTTCAAAATCGTCTCAATAATCATATAATATCGAGTATTTTAGTAATTTTAACTATTTGTCAAATTTGAATTATTGTGATAATTTATCTTTTGCCTAATCAATTTGGGATTAATGAAAGTAAATTTATTACTAGGTTTGAAAAAATGAAATATTTATCGGTTGTGCTTGGGTAACCTTGACTCTTGACCTTGTCATCAAATTCATTGTTTCCAAAAGTTTTTCTTACAAAATAAAGTATTTCATTATTAAAGAGTACGCAATTAAGGATGTAAAAAAAAATCGTACCCACAAGTATTCGCGGATAAAACCTGCATAGGGTAGAAAAATAGATATTGAAAATGTATACCCGGGGTAATGGGTACGGATATTTTTTATACCCACATGTTGACGGGATAGGTACGGGTATCATAGTATCCGTACTTATGGCTCGTACTCGCTATACTCTAATTTAAATTTTAAAAAATTATTCAAACATTAGCACATTGATTTTGAATGGGTTATTTTTTATCAATTGGTTTTAAACAATCTTCATTTATTTGTAAATTGTCATTCAACACTATTTATACGAGTTATTTTCACTTTGTTTGAAATTTATAAAAGTTATGCATTATATTTTTATTTGAATTTATGGTTAAATTTTTTTATTAAATATTAAAAATTTCTTTTGTAAATATTCGCAGATATCCGTGAATATTAAAAAATACGCGGGTACCCACATAACGGATACTCATATAGATATGTGTACAAGTATGGAACGAATATTTATCTAACAGATAAAATATGAAAGAACTACTACTTGTACCTTACCCGTCCCGTTAACATATCAATATTATTTGTTCACATGTAAAATAAATATGATGCATTAAAAGAACCCACACTATTATGTGACTAAATAGAGAATGCACTCCCATAATTTAATATAAATATTAAATATCACCATTAAATTTAATTTACAACCATATATATATATATTTATTAGTGTGTGCTGTTTTTATTTTATTTTATGTGTGTAAAAGTGGAGTGTCAATATTTTCGTCCAAGAAAAGAACAAAACGATAGAAGTATATAGAATCTATTGTAAGATTTGCAACATAACCAACAAAACAATAAAAGTGTCATATCCAACGCATCTCCAACAACTCCCACAAAGAAACAAATAATAAAAAGTAAATCTGACATGATATGACATTAATTTTTTATGAAGCGAACAGTGAATTTCATTAAAAGGTATGAGTATCCCTGATGATGTAGCACCCTATCATTTACCACGTTATTTCACGTGTGTGTCCAAATTGATAAATACATTATAAGTATGTATATCAAACAAAACAAAAACAACATCTTCAATATCTTACTTCCATTATTCTTTGTTATCCTCCCACAAACTGTTGCATCCTTTTGTTACACTCACTTAAACTAGTTTATCTTCTTAATTACCCAACATTTTGAGAATAATACATGATCGTAGAGATTCATCTAAAAAGAATAAGAAAACTATGAACTCTATACTCCATGTTTAGAATTGTATCTGATTGCACTTATTCTGACGCATGACATTAATTTTAAAAGGGTTAAATATGTTTTTGGTCTCTTAAGTTTTAGTGAAATTTGGAATTAATCCCTCATCAAAACTTTTGACCAATTTAATCCTTCATCTTTCAAAATGCATAAATTTAGTCATTTTAACCAAATTTTGTTAAGTTTATCTGACGTTTCAAACGCATTTCATTATAGTATTTAAATTATTTACACTGTTTGACACATCTTTGCTTCCATGTTAACTTAAATACTATCATAAAATGTGTTTGACACTGCTTGACACTGCTTGACACTGTTTGAAATGTCAAATAAACTTAACAAAATTTGGTTAAAAGGACTAAATTCATGCATTTTGAAAGATGAAGGACTAAATTGGTATAAAGTTTTGATGAGGGACTAATTCCAAAATTTACTGAAACTTGAGGGACCAAAAACATATTTAACCCATTTTAAAATTGTGATAATGAGAGGTATGTGCGGTACAATTTCGTTTAATTTTTTTAATGTATTTGAATCAAATTTAAGATTTATCTTTAATTCAATTTAATTTAATTTAAAAATAAAAAAATATTTTAACCAAACATAATATTTGTATAACCAAATAAATTAACTTTTTATGATTTCGTTTAAATAAATTTGGAGTTATTAATTATTAATTTGTTTTTTAAAGATGCATAATAATTTATCTTATACATACTTAGAAAAATATTAGTATGATACAAATACTAATAATACAGAGATTAACGCTTTAAAAATATCATGTTATAATAATTAATTGAGAACTCAAGTCAAGAGAGCCTTCAAACACTTTAATGATAAACATGGAATAACACGTATTTCTTAGGATCCTTTTAATTATGTTGTTTACCCACTTGAATTAGAATTATATTGTGAATATATAGTAATTAAAGTGTGTGTGTGTGTGTTTTTTTTATAGTAATTAAATGTTATATTATGATAAATATGATAAATAAAATAGGTAATATAATAAAATTTAAACCATTGTTTGTTTTAATATGAAGAATACAATTGAACTCTCAGTTATAAAATAAATATCTAAGTTTATATATAATAAAAACATGCTATTTTAATTAATTATCGATTTTTAGATTGATTTTAGATTATCTTTTTGAATTGATTTGATTTTAAAAACCTTATGTACCAAACTAATATGAACAACGATAAAACAAAACGCACTGTATATTTGAACGAATTTCTCCTTAAATTTTCTTTTAAAAAGTGAGAGAAAATAATAATAACCAGCTTCTCGAAAACCTAAAACCAATTAATTTCAAAAACAATGGAAACTATGTCGAATTGTATTATATGTATTATGTATTATGTGAAACTCCATATATACAAAAGTTTAAAAACAACTAATGGTATAATGTCCCATTTAATTTATATAAGCAACTAAAGGAAATGCTACACGTAGATAGTAAAATAACGCAGTCCCGGGATCTTAACGTCACCCCTACAAAAACTAGGCACACCACGATATCAACAGGAAACAGTTGAAAGATCAATAGATGAAGTAGTGTACTAAGCATAAATAATACATGGGCCCAAACCCTAAAGAAAAACCCATCAAGAAATAAGATCCAGTCAACGCGGACTATACAGTAGACCTATCACCACCCTGTTGTTCACGGGTGTTCCTCGCATCTGCTCACACCAACGAGTTGATGATCATCACAAAAGAGAGTACCACACAGCAGAACACACAACAACAAAAGTAGGGTAAGCTAAAGCACAAAAGATTTCATTCATCCAAACAGATATAAGTTCACAATATCATGCACTCGATTCAACCAAGCATGTTATGACTTGTCAGGCAATACACTACGACTCGACTCGACTCATCCGGATACATATAACTTGGTCAGATTTAGCGGATGCTTGCACTTGTGGTGGATACCTCTGCTCACCCTCGAGCTATGTGTTATAGTGTTACAATAAATCAATTTCCCTCACCACAAGGTTAGCCCTTAGAAGATTTCAGACCTCCTATTACTCTCACCACAAGAGTCAGTTCGCTCTAGGTGAGACTAACTAACTCCTTAGAGTGTCAGAATGCAACCTTACCTTGAATCCTTACCTAGTTATACAGATGGGGCACCACCATAGACACCCACTAACAGGGATCATGGAATTACGTCCCGACCACTGAAGCACGACCCTAAGACCTTGCCTAGAGGTCTCAAGGATTTATGCACTAACACGAACCAAGCATAAATCAATAATACGAGAACACTAATCATGCTTACAATTTCATACCATCCTCTGAAAATAATTCCTCATTCATATCACATGTTGAATCCTTACCACTGGTCATTACCACCCCATGAGTGAAGAGCCTCATCTCATATCAATGCCATGTTCAATCAATTCCAACTCACTCATTAATTTCACATGCCAAGTTCTCACGATACCCCTCATTCTCCATTTATGAATTCTGTCACGCATACATAGCAACCAATATATATATATATATATATATATACATGTATATCATCATAACAATCATACCCAAATAATTACCAAGCATCTAAGAACAACCAAGTACCTAAACAGAGCACTGTCCCGCTCAGCCCCTTGCTCAGGCTGAAGGGTCTCGCTCAAGCGAGTCCCTAGGCCTAGGCGAGGGCTCGAAATAGGAACCAGAAACCAGCGCGGGATCTCGCTTAGGCGAGACCTCTTTCACCTGGGCGAGATGTTCGCTCGCTCAAAAATATTGAGCGGGTCGCCTGGGCGGCCTCTTACGTAAAAGGGGTTTGGGCGAGTCCCTGTCTATCTCGCCTAGGCGAGACTAGCTCGCTTGGGCGAGATTAGCAGGTCTCGCCACTATTTTCCTGCAACAGTCACCCACACCGAACCAAACCAACTCATTCATGCGTCCACATGTAACTCAACATCACACCAACCACACAGATTCGAAATACACCCAAGCAATCATAGAAAAACAGGGTATATGATTAAGCCATAACTTCCCTACCTGGAAATGGCTTGTACGAGACCTCGACACTGGACCACGGAGCACAGCAACTCGATAGACGGACCTGGAAACTGGCGGAACAGCAGAACAGTAGGAAATATAAGGTTATTAACTAACCCTAAACGGTGGAATACGAAAAAGGACCTTAGGGAAGTAATGGCAGTAGGTTTAGGATCACTTACATGGAGCAGAAAGTAGTACTTGAGCCTTGAGCGGACTGGTTCGAGACGAAAAAGCTAACCCTAGCAGAGCTCTAGTGCACAAGTGAGGGAAATGGCTACAAGTCTGTGAATGCAAGGAAGTGGAAGCATTAGGGTCACTAGAGTAGGTTTTATCAATTGGGCCAACTCTAGGCCCAAACACAAGGGGCAGCGCTTCACTTTAGGGCAGAAAGTAATAAAGCCAATTTTAATGGGCCTTACAAATGGAATGCTAATATATTTTTATCTAAATGCATAAACGGTTAAAATAGACTTTTTTACTACAAGAAACTGTTTGATTATTAACAACAACAAAAAATCTAGTGATAAAATAAATTTTACCGATAAATTTTAGAACTTTAATTATTGATGAAAATATTTGTTGGTAATGGATTTGTCAATAATATTTGTTGGTAAATTATAATTGTTATTATCGATAGAAATATTTGTCAATAATATTCATCGGTAATATGAGCATCAAAGTATTCATTTCAAACATTGACCATGTTGTAGAAAAATCCATCAATGAATTCATTAGTAATTCAACTATCTTTAATGTCTGTAATGGATAATTTTTAAAATCAGTCAATAAATCTATTACTAACTAAATTGGGAAATCTTGTTAGGTTTATAGAGGGGGTTTTAATGGGAAGAACAAACACCAATGAGACTTGAGCCCAACTACACAAGGCATTGAAACCACTCTCAACTCAAAACCTTAAGACGATGTGTTTATGGGCCTTGATCCTTATATGATGCTAAACTTTTTTATTTTTACTCAATGTGGGACTTAGACTCACTTGGATTCCTAACAATCTCTCCCTCAGGTGTGAGTCCCTTCACATTGGTACTTTCGCTTACCTGACCCACTATCGGGAAGACTTTCGATACAAGGCCTCGTCTGAGCTGGTCACCACACGAACCTGGCTCTAATACCACTTGTTAGGTTTATAGAGGGGGTTTCACTGGGGAGAACACACACCAATGAGACTTGAGCCCAACCACATAAGACATTGACACCACTCTCAACCCAAAACCTTAAGGTGATAGGTTTATAGGCCTTGATCCTTATATGATGCTCACCTTTCTCATTTTTACTCACACTTGGATTCCCAACAGGAAATTCATCGATAAATTCATTGGTAATTTAGTTTGTTTAAAAGTTCGTTGGTAAATTCTTTGGTAATTGAATTTTTTAAAATGCATTTGTAAAATAGACACCAATGTTCCTTCTAGATCTGACGAAAAATTTGTTATAATAAATTGAATATGGATGATAAGAGGAATATAATAAGAAGAGAAGAAGAAAGAGGAGAATGAGGAGGAGGAAGAAGAGACACAATGATGATTACAACAAGAATGGAGGTGACAATTGCGGTAAAGAGGTAGAGGTGACAACGACAATGTTGAAGGAGGAGGAAGAAAAGAAGGTAGAGGAGCAGGAAGAGGAATAAGAGACATGATGAGTAGATGACTCCTTACCAGAGCTCATAGGACCTTCTTAGGAGGATTACTAGGAGCATCTTAACCTTATTTAGTATTAGTTTGTGTTGACTTTTGTGTGCTTGCTTTGTAGGCTTTATTAGTGGCACTTTGGATGGGAGCGACTAACATTTAAAGAGGAGAAGAGGATTGAGGTTGGCCAAAGGGCATGAGCATCCTACATGAGGCTTCTTGAAGAGCAATTATCAGTTGTCGCGTCTTCCTCTTTTTCCTCATTGCCTTTCTCCCTTAGTCTTTCTTCTCTTCTTCCTTTTTCTCCTCCTTCATCTTTTCCTCTTCCTCTTTCTCCTCCTTTATCTCTTCCTCTTTCTCCTCCTCTATCTCTTCCTCTTCCTTTTCCTCCTCCTTCTCCTCCTCTGGCTACCATCGTCGACGAGCCACCACTATACCACTGTCGTCGTGCCACGACCACTTCCACACCTCATTCTCTTCCTCCTCCTCCTCATCATTCTTTTCTCTTCTTCTAACCCATCTCTTATTAATATACAAATAAATATCATTAGCCTTGTTAGGAAATTCACTGCTCATTTTACTAACGGATTTACCAATGGATATTTTCGTCGGTAATCAGAATCACATATTACCAACTTAGAAAAATATTTTCATTGGTAATCAATACACTACTTATATGAAACCACACATTGAAAAAAGATTAAAAGAATAACAATACAAAAAGACATAGATTTTTCATCTTCTGAACTTTACAACAATGACATTAAATTATTATATTATATTAAATGAAGGGTATTTATACAATTGTGATGGCAAAATTATATTATGAGAATGAGTTATAAAATAAAATTAATTATATTAAAAATTAAAACAATATTGTACATGATAAAAACATAGCAAAGAAAGATATTAAAAAGAAGTTAAAAGACCAGATATGTGCCTTAAAATTGATTTGATACACCATCGAACAAAATTACACAATGGAAAAAATCTATGATTAAATATATGATAAGATAGAAAAGTACCTTGAAGATATGAGAAAACTTTCTAGATATTGAACTAGTTGAAGTGTTGAGAGATAATGAAAATTGTTTGAGCGAAATAAAAAATTCTACAAATGAAACAAAAAATAAGGATCAAAGAGAATAAAGACAAGTTATTTTAAATTACCTAGTAAAGGAATATGAAAAAAAATCCCATTTGAACATGGATATGACAAAAAATAATAAATAAAAATACTAAAAAAGAGTAGAAACAATCAAATGTGAGACCTTAAAACTATTTGATTCAATGAAATTAATTATACATCATTTGAACACAACCTTAAAACTATTTGATTCAATGAAATTAATTATACATCATTTGAACACAACTAAAGTAAAAATGTGTAAACAAGATTGTGATAAGAGAGAAAGTACCATAGAAATGTGAGTGAATTTTGTAGATATAGAACAAACCAAACAATTAGAATAGTGGAGAAAAAATGTGTAGCAAAAATAAAAAGATTACAAAACTAAATATTGAGAGAAAATATATATATATATATATATATATATATATACTTATATAAATATATAAAAGTGTTTTAGGTTCCTACTAAAGAATGAATATTTTAGTAACTTAAACATGAATGAGATGAGAATGGGGAGGGATACTGGGATGAGCATCAAAATGGAAATGGAGTGCACATATACATAATTAGTTAAAATAATTTGGATATTATTCCTATCGATACCCGTACCCAATCAATACAGATATTTTTTATTAAAATGGAACGAATCCATAAAATACCTATGGATAAATATTTATTTATCATCCCTAAATATACATGTTTAAAGTGATAATAAATTATTGTCAATGTTAAATCTATATTAAAAGTGTATGACTTCTATTCAAATATATTAAAAAATATTAAAAACTAATTAAACCATGTCATTATGCACGGGTAATCATTAAAAATGATATCAATAACGAGTTTTTTTAAGGAATATATTTTAAGTGAGATATATTACCATTTCTATTTTCTATATTAGCAACATATCATTTCTTAAAATATTTAAAATAAGGTATATAAAAAGTATTTATTATAGTAGTTATTTATTGGTTGCCTTATGTGTGATTTTTCTAAATGCCAACCATAGAAGGGGATATGAGAAATATACATATGGCAGCTTGGTAATATGTCATGCATCAACGCAGTTTTATTTGGATAATTCGTATTGTGTTTTTTCTTCCCTTTTCTGCATAACTTTTCAAGACATGTTCCCTGTCTTGATATAAAGTGGTGAACGAACACCCTTATTTTTTTTTCACCGTATTTTATTATATTTATTTATTATTATTATTTAGCTACTTATTTTGGTACAAATCAATTAATTTTATTCCCCAATCAGATTGAATACAAAATATAGTTAGAGAAAAAAAAATACAATCAAATTAGTAGACGACAACTATAACACAAAATTGCAGTTTTTAAATTGCCTTAAGTGCATTACATTAGGACACTAAACCCCAATTTGCATATTTTGTTCATTTAAATGATGAACGTAGAACGTATACAACTTTATATAACATTTTTCTCTTAAGAATACATAATTGACGTCTTTAGTCAAATTTAGTTTTGTAGATATTTTTCTTTTAAACATTTTAAATATTTATTTTTAAGTATCGATAATTAATTATTCAACTAAATTTTTTTCTTCCTGTCTCAGAAGCCAAATCAATTAATGTCAGCTTCTATCTCTAATAAAAGTCTGTTGGTGCAAAATCTTGATATGGCTTTAAGTTGTAAAAATGTGTTTATATAAATTTTAAAGAGAAAATAATTTTCAAAGCGGATTTTTTTTTTTTTTGGGTTCTAAATTTGTGTTTAAGGGTAATACACTTTTAGGAGTTGTTAATTATCTATATACTCGTAGTGAGATTTATAATGAGTTATTGCAGTTTTAGTAGTTTGTGATATGCTATAATTGAGTTTTAGGTTATCCATGTGATCTGAACATAGGTGTCTGAAAATATCAGATTTGAAAAGTCTTCTTTTATACAATAATATCGTTTTCAAAGTAATATTTAGATAAGATTAGCATTGGTGAGTAGAAGCAGGAACAGGGACAAACATGTCTGCGGGGATTTCGATGTTTTGGACTGAAATTTTCTAACATTTTCACACCTCTCCCACTATCTTTGGGGTTGCATTGCATGTCTTTGCTAATAATAAGAACCCTAAACCAAACTCAATAGTCACAAAAATACACTTCTTCGTACCCCACTTGCCTGCAACTTGTCGGAACCTAAAGTGCACATTTCATTATGAGAAAGGAGATGTGCATGAATACTTTGTTTTCATTAATTCAAATACGTTTTCTAACAAGCTCTTGGTTCATGTCAAAACAACTGATAAATGAAAAACATCGATTTTTCCTTATTTTTTCTTTTTTTATTTCATTTGTTTCTATTAATCTAAAGACTTACATATTTATTTGGTCCTAATTTTTGTTTGGTTTTTGTAATTTGATCCTAATATATATTTTTTATTTAATTTGGTTATAATATTCGTTTAATATTATTAAAATAATTAACGGACGGTGAATCGTGATTGTCACGTGTTATTTTGTTGTTTTTTAATTTTTATTAATTTTTTTAATTTTTATTAAATTTTTTAATTTTTTAATTTTAAAAAAATTCTACGTGTCAAGCTTATCATGTCACATGTCAGGGTTAGTTTTTTATATTCAATTTTATCCTGATATTCGTTATATTTTTGTTCAATTCAGTCCAAGTTTTTTTTAAAGTGGTTAAAAATATACATTTGGTTCATATTTACGTTTAGTTTGTTTAGTTTTGCCATTTTAGTCCTTATATTATTTTTTTGTTCAATTAAGTCCTAATTTTTGTCAATTTTGTCCTTTTTTACTAACATTGTTTAAATAATTACTGTTTGGTTTAGGGTTACATTTGGTTTTAAATTAGAACGAAAATTTTAAAAGTGAAAAATAACACGATTGATTTAAAACTTTAAGAGGTTAAAAATCAAATAAAGTGTTCAAAATCACATAAAAAGGTCATCCAATATTAAATTAGAACAATTATATTACTTTATTTGATTTTTAATCTCTCAAAATTTAAAACGAATGGTGTTAGTCCCCACTTTTACAATTTTCATTTTAATTTTTAACCAACTCTACTCTAAATTAAAAATATTTAATAAAAGTGTGAATTTTAATAAAAATATTAGTATAACATTTACATACAATTAAATTTGGTCTCAATTTGGAAAGAAACAAAGTTAATCATATTTTAAAAAAGTTGGGATTGAATTGAATAAAAATAACAATCTACGCAAATAAAGGTGCAAATGTAAATTCTCATGGCTGAATGCTCAAATATGTAGTATGAATGATGGAAACACTATATGTAAGATTTAAAGGACTTTCTTAACTAAGAAGAGGAGTTAAATTGGGTGTAACTTAAAAATAGGTTCAATTCAATTTATAAAAAGCCTTTAATTTAAATCAAATTGACCAATAAATCAACATGCAATCACTACTCGAACACACATTTCCATTCAATTGAAAACAAAGTTAACAAATTGATTTCACTTAACAGACAATCATACAAATGGACTAGTACAATTCAACAGATTAAAACATCTACAGATTGAAATACTGGAAAAATTATGTAAAAAAAGTAATTGATGATAAACTCAAACAACTTGCACAACCAATCAAGAGTGATACCAATCAATAGAACAAAGAAATTTGCAAATGCAGCTTACACCAATTCTAGAATACCATAAAAACATTGATCAAGCCAGATTTCTTGAAATTTTTTATCAAATAACACATAAGGAGAATTTTTATACTAGTTCACTCAAAACTGAGTCCAGGCAACCTTAGCCTCACACATCACTATATTAAAAGTTTTACAAAATCCTCCAAGATTACACTTTTGAAAACATGAAACTACACCAAGACCCTTGAATCCCATAAGAATCTCAATAAAGCACAATAAGACTCTCAATTGTAGATTTGTAATCACACCAAAAAACTTGAGAAATACCTAAACCTTGGTAATGACTCTCCCTAACCAACCAAACATTTTTCTCCAAGTCTCTTACACCAAGCAAAACGCTCTAAGATTGCAAAGAACACCTTACGAACAACTACAGATGTGTATTGTTCAGAGAGAAAGCATTTTCCAAAGTATTCACACTAATTTCATGCTCAAAATCACAATTGTTCCTGATCTCTTTGAAAAAGTAAACTTTATATTAGCATATTCAACATGTTGATTTATTTGTTCATTTTTTTTATTTCATTTAACTTCAGCTGATTAAAAGTTAATTAAGTTGATTGAATATGTTAATAATAGAACTATAGCAACCACCATATTGAAAACCCATTTAATAAACTGAAAGACTACAACCATACACAAGACACCTAATCTATGTCAAATAGTCTTCATGTTAAGCTCCAATCTTCAAGCTTCAAGATCATGTGATTGTCAAATTAAGCACACATCAAGCTTGATCAACACATCATTTCTTCAAGTCTTCATTAATTTATCAAGTCTTCATCAATCTTCATTAACTCTTCATATCCTCATCAAGTCACTATACAATATCTTCATTAAATTTCTATACACCAAAGCCATTTGTGCTAACAATATAATACTCAAATTTATGGAATGAAACTAAAAGTTTATCAAAAGAACACGTAAATCAAAAATTCTGAATTATGAATCCTAAATAACAAAAACAGCTAAACTGAAATTCATAAATTTCTAATTCTAATCTTGTGCGAATTGAGTTATGGAGTTTCATGGAAACATGTGAACGAAAGAAACAATACCATTTCTTAGAGAGAATGAACAAAAATGACAAATCAATGATAAACGAATATAAAAGTGTGATTGACAAACTTATATTGAATTTTGCTTTTGATATTCAAGAGTCACTATGTTCTTCTTGAATGAAGAAATGACCATTACGTGCTCATCGAGTTAGTGCAATGACTATACATGTACTCTAATTCAATATTATATAAAAGTAAGATTCAATTCAACTTTGAATAAAGATAAGAAGCTAACTTGATGTGGAAAAACTAATTTAAGATGAAAGATATGAAATTTTCGCATTCAAATAATGATTTGAGATGAATAATCGATGGAATTAAGAAACAAAACAAGTAATGGATGAATTATATCACTGAAATTAAAAAATAACACTAACGCAGAACCTATTCACTCTATATGTAGTACTTAGATCATGAATTCAACAAACTAAAGTGGAAAACACCAAACCTGAACCACATATCCTCGATACTTTTTAAATCAGCCTTGTACAAGTATATTTAATTGTCTTTAAAGCTTCCTAGCAGCTTGTGCAAGATTTTGAACCTCCAAAATGAAAGTGAACCGTAAGGCCAATTTCAAATTTTTAATAATTTTACAATGCAAACTGATTTCTCCTTTTGCTACAAATGCGATTGATCCATCTTTAATAAACCTAAGACCATTGATTGAAAGCATTGACCTATACCAAAGTTACAAAATTCAAGTTAGCAATGATATCTACTTAAAACTACTAAAATTAGACTAAGCTAATTAGAAATCAGTCTAAGCTACACTAATCTAAGCTAAAATGAAAAAAAAACTATAATAATCCTAATAATGCAGACTTATAAAACTATTAAAATAGAAAATAGTAACTACGATAACTATGTACTTAATAGGATTCTAAAACTAAAATGATGAAATTAATAAATGCTATAACCTATATTACACTACATTAATCTATTCTAAGTAAGGAATACTACAAAATCTATTTACTAAACTAGATTACTTATCTATTAAACTGAATTTTTTATTTAATTCTAACTTCTAAAACTATAATCAAACTCAGAAACTTATATCGAATATAAAATTCTACAATCGTTGGCTATTCTAGAACTAATTCTAAGACTAGCACTAAAACTTTCTAATTAAGCTAAATTTACAAAACTCTACTATAAGGCTCTCTAAACTAAATATAAGATAAGAACTAAGAATTAAGAACTTAAATCTACCCAAAAATGCAATTACTTCCAAACATTTTCATATAATCATCGCTTATCACATTATTATTATTATTATTATTATTATTATTATTATATTTTTCAAGGCTTAAATATACATTTGGTTCCTATTTTTGTTGTTTTTATTCAATTTGGTCCTTATTTACGTTTTGTGTTCAATTAGGTCCTCATTTTCGTCAAATTTTGGTCAATTTGATTCTTTTGACTAACGGTGTTTAAATAGTTAACGTTTTTGAACTGTACATGCCACGTGTTAGCTCTTGATTTTTTTGATTTTTTTGATTTTTTTTTAATTTTTTAATTTTATTTAACTATTTAAACACAATTAGTCAAAAGGACCAAATTGAAAAAAATTGACGAAAATGAGGACTTAATTTAACACAAAACGAAAATGAGGACCAAATAGAATAAAAACAATAAAAATAGGGACCAAATGTATATTTAAGCCTATTTTTCAATATGCAAACTACCTAGAACTAGTCATAGGAACTACTAATAGCATGTAAAACTTATGTAGAAACTACCTAGACTAGCCTAGTTTAACTATTCAAATCACCTAAGTAGCAAGTAATATAATTCAACTTCTCTTTTCCTTCACTGGTTGGCACAAAGAGTCTACGTGTGCAGAATTTGACCATTAGAGTTCCAACCTATAACAACAAGTTGTTGCCTTTGGTCTAACAAGTTACACTTCTCTAAGTTTAGCTTGTTCACAACTCTTTTGTTTATTCCAACTTCTTCTTTGTTCAGAGGTTGGTGCAGGTTTCCAATGACAAGTTCAATTCCATTTCTTAAGCTCTAACTTGGGCCAACATGTCATGCCAATAATATGTAACTCAACTCAACTCTTCAACTTTGCACTGAGACCACATTTCCTTAAGTTCACTCCATCAAATTTGATATAATTAATTATTTCTCTTTCTTCTTTTTGAAATTTTTTCTATATTTTATTTAATAAAATTTTTATTATCTTACTTCATTATTTTATTTATTTAATTATAATTTATTTAATTAAATTTTGAACTAATTGGTATTAATTTGATAACTTCAAAGATAACGTTATCCATAATAATGAGCAACACTGTCAAAGTAAGAGAGTACAATAAAATCTTAGAAGGTTATACTTCACTATACTTCAATTTATAAGCATTCGAATGATGTGAATGATGTGACCATTGAGTCCTTCTTTTAAAATTTCCTCAATATCTTTTCATATCCATTTTATTGGTTTTATTTTAGGGTTAAATATGTTTTTGGTCCTTAACTTTCGGTGGAAATTGGAAATAGTCCTTCCTCGAAACGTTAGACTAATTTAGTCCTTCAACTTTGGAAATGTTTGTATTTAGTCCTTTTAACCAAATTATTTTAAGTTTATTTGACGTTTTAAACACATTTCATGATAATATTTGAGTTGTTTACATCGTTTAACTCATTTTTGCTTCAATATTTACTTAGAAACGCATTTAAAACATTAAATAAACTTAACAAAATTTGGTTTAGAGGACTAAATTCAACCATTTATTAATGATAAGGGACTAAATTGGTCTAAAGTTTCAAAGAGGGACTAATTTCAATTTTCACTAAAAGTTAAGGGACCAAAAACATATTTAACCCTTTATTTTATTATTCTGACTCAGAAAAGTTGTGATACAATATCTAGTGCTTATTGCTTCTTCCATTCTTTGGTTTTCTTTTATCTTTCCATTTTTGTGAATCATCTTAAATCAATCTTCAATGTTATATCATAGATAAAATCTCAAGCATAATCTTTAGATTTAATTGTCAGTCTTTTTTTCTCTTTCTTCTTTTATGAGTATTTTCTCATAAAATAAATCATATATATGTTGTTTGTATATTTGTAAAAGAAAGAAAAGAAAAATAAGGTGTCGGTTAAGCACACACACAATTACTTTTCCTATTTTATTTATATTACAATGTTTTATACGTATTGTTGCATCGGCTTGGGTGAACTATTCAATTTAAATTAAAATCAATCTATTTAAGTATCATAAGATAAAAGCTACGATTCACTTTTTGTTGTATTAGCTGACAAAGTCACGAACACAAAGATTTCCTGAGGCGTGTAGATTCACTACCCTTAAGAACTTATTCGCGGTGTATTGCGCAAGCCCCCCAAGATACAATAGGAACTTCTCAAAATTCTGAGGATCTCAGAAACTAGCAAGATAACTCTTAGATATAGTAGGTATAACCATGACATAAGAGAAGAGAGAAAAGAAAGAAGATAAGAAAAGGAGAAATGAGAAAAGATTGTGTTTTCAAGAGGATTTAAGCACCTATTTATAGGTGATGAATGGACTTAAAAAATCCATGCTCTGTAGCTGAAGCCTGGTGTGGAAAATAATATCCCATAAAACGTGGATGTGGGATAAACTTATGGAGATCTCGTTGCAATGGCCTGCACCATCCGAAAGAGGAGGAAGGCTTTCTAACATTGCAACAACTGCAACGTTATTATTTTTTCAATACACTTATAAATATATAACAATCCCCCACATATTGCAAAAGATAAGAGATAGAAAGAAAGAAAATTTTGGGTCTAAACTAAGATGTAATGCATCAGAGTTGGTATAGCAAGCTATATGAACCTGTTTTAGATTGAGAAACTTAACACACAATGTAGTTGGTATAGCAAGCTATATTAACCAAGGACACTTGATGTGTGTTAGTGGTTTATCAATCATAATACATCCCCAAAATTCTTGCTATTATCATTGTGTTGCGTTTACTAGGCCATGCGAGTTCCCGGTATTCATGAGTGCTCTAGAGGTCATGTTAAGATCTCATACAAGCAGACCCACTTGACACTCATATAGGTGATTTCATCAAGTGTATGCTGCAAATCATACACCACCCGTAAGGGATATGAAAATCATTAAAATTTGGCTTAAATTAAAATTCTTACACCACATAGAATTTTAATTACAAAGTTTAACCTCTCAATATTGTAGTCTCTAGCACTTTCACACACACCATAGAAATTGACATAATTGATTTAAAATCAATTTGTGCTATCAGAACTAACAAGTGACTTGTTTTTACCCATATGAACCTTATTCATGGGATCTCCAATCACAAAGGTTGGGTTGCCATCACTTGTTTGTTTTCAAGTGGCTTAAGTCGCATTCCCCTCGATGTTTCTAATATCATGTTTCTTCCCAAGGGTTTAATCAGAGGATCTGCTAGATTTTGTTTTAACCTCACATAATCAATGGAAATAATTCCACTCTTTAGCAGCTGCTTAACCAAATTATGTCTCAATTGTATATGTTTGTTCTTTCCATTTTAATTCTTTGTTTTAGCTATAGCTTATGCCGATTAACAATCATAATGTATTGACACAGATGGGGTTGGTTTCATTCCGAGAGGAATGTTTGCTAAGAAGTTTTTCAACCACTCAGCCTCACTACCAGCCATTTCAAGAGCAACAAACTCAGATTTCATTGTTGATCTAGCAATAATTGTTTGCCTGGTTGATCTCCATGCAATCGTACCATCCCTAAGTGTGAATACATAACCATTAGTGGATTTTGTCTCATCTGAATCAGAGATCCAATTAGCATCACTATACCCTTCAAGTATAACATGAAATCCACTATATTCAATGGCATAATCCATTGAACCCCGTAAATATCTCATAAGTCTTCCAAGTGCATCCCAATGTTCCTAATTAGGACATTGAGTATACTTACTCAATCTACCTACTTCATAAGAAATATCAGGTCTTGAAAAGCTCATTAAGTGCAGTAAGCTCCCAATTATTTGGGCATATTGAGGTTGAGAAACATATAATCCTCTATTTTTCATTAATTTAGAGTTAGCATCATAAGGGATACTCACTGGTTTGAAATCATAATATCCAAACTTCCTAAGAAGTTTCTCAATGTATTGTTCTTGGGATAGTAATATACTATCTCCCTTCCTTATGATTCTAACATCTAAAATCACATTGGCTACACCTATGTCTTTCATTTCAAAATTAGATCCTACAAACAATTTAGTTCTAGAAACTATATCCATGCATGTACCAAATATTATCATGTCATCCACATACAAACCTATAATGACACATTCACCATTTTTAGATTTAGAATACACTTATGATTCTAACATCTAAAATCACATTGGCTACACCTATGTCTTTCATTTCAAAATTAGATCCTAGAAACAATTTAGTTCTAGAAACTATATCCATACATGTACTAAATGTTAACATGTCATCCACATACAAACATATAATGATACATTCACATTTTCAGATTTAGAATACACACAATTATCAGCATCATTAGGTATGAAACTATCACATAGTAAGCCACTATTTAGTTTTTCATGCCATTGTTTTGGTACTCATTTTAACCCATACAAAGATTTTAAAAGCTTGCATACCTTATTTTCTTGACCAGGGACAACACACCCTTTAGGTTGAGTCATATAGATTTTATCCTCTAAATCACCATTTAGAAAAATAGTCTTAACATCCATTTAATGTATCACTAGCTTATGGGTAGCTGCTAAGGCTAACAAAACTCAAATTGAGGAAATCCTAGTCATAGGGGCAAAGGTGTCAAAGTAATCTATGTTGGGTTTTTGAGTGATACCTTTTGCTACTAACCTTGCTTTATACTTATCTATGGATCCATCTGGGTGATACTTTTTCTTAAAGTCACTTACAACCAATGAGTTTTGCTCCTTTAGGAAAATATACTAAGGTCCAAGTATTATTTTTCTGAACTAATTCAATTTTAATCTTAATGGCCTTATCCCATTGTTTTGAATTAGGAACACTAGTAGCCTCTAGAAAGCTTGTTGGATCATTTTCAACTAGATAGGTATAAAAGTCATCTCCAAAAGAAGTTTCCTACCTTTGTCTTTTACTTCTTCTCAAAACTTCACACATGTAATCACTAATTTTATCTATAGACTGTTCAGGTGTCTCACAATAGTATTATGTTCAATCACACCACTTTTAAGAACAAGAAACCTATAGGCAACACTATGTTCAGCATAGCCTAGAAACATACAATCAAAGGTTTTAAAGCCTATTTTCCTTTTCTTAGGATCAGGTAACATTACCTTAGTTAGACACCCACACCTATTTAAAGCCTATTTAAGATTAGGTTGATAACCTCTCCACAAATCATAAGGAGTTTTACCAATTTTCTTATGAGGTATCCTATTTTGTAAAATCATGCAGTAAGAAGGGTTTCTCCCCAAAGGTTATCAGGTGCACTAGAACTAATAAGCATGACATTCATCATTTCCTTAAGAGTTTTATTCTTTCTCTCAACTACTCCATTAGACTCAGGTGAATATGGCGGGGTTACTTCATGGATGATTCCTTCTCTAACACATTATTCATTAAAAAAACATATTCACCACCTCTATCTGATCTAATCCTCTTAATTTTCTTATTCAATTGATTTTCTATTTCTGCCTTATACTTTAAAAACACATAAAAAGCTCCATCTTTATGCTTGATTAAGTACACTTTGGTGTATCTAGAATACTCATCTATAAAGGTTACAAAATAATTTTTACCAGCTCTAAACATAGTCTATTTTAAGTCGGCTAGATTAGAATGAATTAGCCCTAACAATTCAGATTGACGTTCTACATGATAACAAGTTTTCTTTGTTATTTTAAATTCTACACATATATCACATTTACCACTTTGTTTATCATGCATATTAATTAATCCTAGTTGTTGCAATTTCATAACATACGGAGAATTCACATGTCCTAGTCTAGCATGCCACGTATCATACGAGTCAACGATATAAGCAGAAGAAGATTCATTAGTAATTTATGAAATATTGAGTACAAAGAGACCTTGATCACAATATCCCTTCCCCACGAAAAAATTATTTTTTATCATTACAATCTTGTCAGATTTGAATGACACTTTAACCCCAACTTTTCCTAATAGTGCTATAGATATTAGATTAACTCTAATAGAAGGCACATGTAGCACATCACTCAAGGCTATAGTCTTCCCAGATGTGAGTTTTAGAAGAAACTTTCCTTTCCCTAGGACAAGAGTTGTCCTAGAGTCACCAAGATAGACGTGTTCTTCTCCATCCCCTACATTGGTATAAGAGGTAAAAGCACTTATGTTTCCACAGATGTGCCTGGTAGCACTAGAGTCTACCACCCACTTACTCACATTGGTCATCAAATTTACTTGTGAAACGACCGCAACTATAGTATCTTCTGCTTGCGTAATTTTGCCCTAGGAGGATTGTCGTTTCTTGCTCTACGCCTGCACTGAGGTGCATGATGGCCATGCTTCCCACATACAAAGCAATTTCCCTTTTTCTTAAAGGTGGGGTTAGATCCTTTGGGACGGGAATTTGAAAAATTACTTTTCTTATTGTGATAAGGTTTATTCTCATACCTTTTTGGTGCAGGTTTTTCTTCTACAATATACGTTTTTGCAAATAATGCTTTGGCCCTTGTAGTAGCACATTCCTGCCTATTGGTATCTTCAACTATAATGTGTGTAATGAGCTTTTGAAGCGGCATCTTCTTGTGCTTGTGTTTCAACTGTTGTTTGTAGTCAGTCCAAGATGATGGTAGTTTCTCGACTAGGAGTTCTAAAACAAACTGATCAGGAAGGATTATGTTTGCTGCTTTGATATCTTTTAGCATCTTGTGATATTCGTTGATTTGGATCTTAATGTTCTTATCTTTAGTCATCTCACAGTGGTAGTAATTCCCTATGATAAATCTTTGTCTGACTACGTATTCAACAGTATAGTTGAGGATCAAAGAATCCTAAATTTCTTTTTCTTCCTTGTATGAATAGGTCATTAGACAATGAACTAAGTAAAGTGTGTTGACATACCTTATTTGCATGACTCCAGTCTTCAACTTGTTTTGAAGGGATATTAGAGTTGGGTTTTGAAGATGTGAGAGCAATAACAACTCCATAAATGTTTAAAAGGGTAGACACATGTTCTTGCCAGCGTCGAAAGTTTTGTCCAGAGAATACTTCGATTTTTGACACATCCGGAAAGGTTTCGCAAAGACCGTTTGAGCTCCGGAAATAGTATTTGGATTCTCCATAGAGGATGAGTTGTTGTTGTTGTTGTCAACCATAAGTCTTTAAGATTGTTATATTAGCTGACAAAATCATGAACACAAAGACTTCCCGAGGCGTGTACATTCACTGCCTTTAAGGACTTATCCACGGTATATTGCGCAAGCCCCTAGGATACAATATGAACTTCTCAAAATTTCTGAGGAACTTAGAAACTTGCAAGATACCTCTTAGATAGAGTAGGTATAAACAGGATATAAGAGAAGAGATAAAAGAAAGAAGATAAGAAAATGAGAGATGAGAAAAGGTTGTGTTTTGGAAGAAGATTTAAGCACCTATTTATAGGTGATGAATGATTTAAAAAATCCATGCTCCGTAGCTAAAGCCTGGTATGAAAAATAATATGCCATAAAATGTGGATGTTGGATCAACTTGTGGAGGAGATCTCGCTGGAACGACATGCACCATCCGAAAAGGAGGGATGCTTTCTAACGTTGCAACAACTGCAATGTTATTATTTTTGCAATACACTTATAAATATTTAAAAATCCTTCACATATTGCAAAATATAAGAGATAGAAAGAAGGAAAGAAAATTCTGGGTTTAAACTAAGATGTAATGCATCAAAGCTAGTATAACAAACTATATGAACTAGTCTTAGATTGATAAACTTAACACACAATGTAGTTGGTATAGTAAGCTATATGAACCAAGGACACTTGATGTGTGTTAGTGGTTTATCAATCACAATAACATATTTAAAGGATAGAAGATTGATTGAATGGAGAAATATGCCAATAATGTGTAACTCAACTCAACTCATCAACTTTGCACTGAGACCGATTTCCTTAAGTTCACTCCATCAAATTTAATATAATTGAACAAAATTGACGATAATTAGGGGACCTATTTGAGCACAAAAAAAATATTAGGACTGATTTGACAAAACTTGATGAAAATTGGGATCAAAAAGGTATTTTAACCATAAAATAAACCATATGTTTGTTTGTATATTTGTAAAAAAAGAAGTTAAAGTGTCTATTAAATCTAACTTCTAAAACTATAATCAAACTAAGAAATCCAATCTAATATAAAATTCTACAATCCTAGGCTATTCTAGAACTAATTGTAAGACTAGCACTAAAATTTCCTAATTAAGCTAAATTTATAAAACTCTACTATAATGCATTCTCTAAACTAAATATAAGATAAGAACCGAGAATTAACAACTTAAATCTACCTAAGAAAATGCAATTACTGAAAAAAAATTCATATAATCATGACTTATGACTTTACTATTTTTATTATTATAATATTTTTCAATATACAAACTACCTAGAACTAGTCATAGGATCTCCTAATAGCATGTAAAACTTATGTAGAAACTACCTAGACTAGCCTAGTTTAACTATACAAATCACCTAAGTAGCAAGTAATATCTGGTGCTTCTTGCTTCTTTCATTCTTTGGTTTTCTTTTATCTTTCTATTTTTCTCTTTATTCTTTTATGAGTATTTTGTCATAACATAAATCATATGTTGTTTGTGTATTTGTAAAAAAAAAAAAAAATTCAAGGTGTCAATTAAGCACACACACAATTACTTTTCGTATTTT
>Ga0209589_1001079_pt1 | contig 43250 bp, 21 predicted proteins | sample CowpeawhiteBW_FD_187525 | JGI IMG/M metagenome (GOLD analysis project Ga0209589, IMG submission 187525) | Root nodule microbial communities of legume samples collected from California USA - Cow pea white BW (SPAdes) (version 2) | ecosystem: Host-associated > Plants > Roots > Nodule | place: USA...
AAATATATAGAAGAAATAAAAAAAAATATATATTGGAGATGCGAATGAGTTTCATGACAAACCAAATATTTAGAAGAAATAAAAAATAATATATATATATATATATATAGGGTTACTTAATTAATTGTGAATATTTTAATAATTTAAACTGGGATGAAGATATGGCGGGCACGGGTGTTATGGCGGGGATATATTCATCCCCATCCCCAACCCCATACCCAATTGAAAAAATCGGGGATTCTTTGCCATCTCTATCACCACTGTTAGGTTTACAGAGGGGGTTTCACTAGGGAGATACAACACACCAATGAGACCTGAGCCCAACCACATAAGGCATTGACACCACTCTCAACCCAAAACCTTAAGGCAATGGGTTTATGAGTCTTTATTCTTATATAGTGTTCCACTTTCTCATTTCTAGCCAATGTGGGACTTAGAATCACACTTTGATTCCTAACAATCTCCCCCTCAATGGTGAGTCCCTTCAACCACATTGATACACTCCCCCTCCAGCGGAAGCATCCCCAACCACGAGTACTCCTTTTTTGTACCGTCGTTCTTCTTAACGGGACACGCTTACCTAAAACCCTTGTTAGGAAGACTTTCGATACAAGGACCATATTGCACTCATCTGAGCCAGTTTCAACCAGGCTCTGATACCACTTGTTAGGATTACAAAGGAGGTTTCACTGGGGAGATACAACACACCAATGAGACTTGAGCCCAACCACATAAGACACTGACACCACTCTTAACCCAAAACCTTAAGGCAATGAGTTTATGGGTCTTTATTCTTATATAGTGCTCCACTTTCTCATTTCTAACCAATGTGGGACATAGAATCACAATTGGATTTCTAACAATCTTCCTCTCAAGGGTGAGTCCATTCAACCACATTGGTACACTCCCCATCCAGCGGAAGCATCCCCAACCACGAGTACTCATTTTCTGTACTGCCGTTCTTCTGAGGGGGTTTCACTGGGGAGATACAACACACCAATGAGACTTGAGCCCAACCACATAAGACACTGACACCACTCTCAACCCAAAACCTTAAGGCAATAGGGGCTTATGGGTCTTTATTCTTATATAGTGCTCCACTTTCTCATTTTTAACCAATGTGGGACTTAGAATCACACTTGGATTCCTAACAACTACTATATCACCAAGGGAATTTTTCCTTGAAACCCTCACATACTCCATATGATATCTCAGAATAATTTTCATCTCATGCTAATCATATCAAGTATAGTTTTAAAATACCCCAAAATACATGCATAGTCACGTACATCATGCTTTTAGCTAGAGACTTTTTGCTCAAGCGTCAGGATTCTTTTGCTCAAGCTATAACATCTCGCCTGGGCGAGAATTCAAACAAGGAGCAAATGAAATATCTACAAGTTCTCACTTAAGCCAAACTCTTCGCGCTTAGATGAGATAATCTTCGTTCAAGCTAGAATGTATCGCTTAGGCGACAACTCGAACAGAAAGTGAGAGCGAATTTTTGCTATTCTCGCTTAGGCGATAGCGTTTTGCCTGAGCGAGAAAGAAGATTTCCTCTTGCTCACGCATGCAAAACCAGAATCACATCCACACATAACACAAAGACCAAGACAAACAATTTATTTCAAATATGAACAAAACCTAGCTTTCCTATCCTCAAAACTAAAATCGAACTTGCGGAGAAGAAAGCCCTAGGTGGAGATGAGCATCACACCTAAAACAACCCAAAGAACTAAAACTTAAGAGCACATGGAGATGAAAATGATGCTTTATACAAGACCCCAAACTGGAAATAAAAGATACAAGACGCAAGTTTGAAGTTTTCGACGTACATAGAAAAGGGAGATGTCCACTCAACTGTATGGGGGATTCTCCAATGGCCCTAACTCAGCTTCTGTTTCAGTAAAAGATAAAGAGTGAGTTGTTTGGGGTTAAGGAGACGGAGAGAAAAGGGTAATGAGTAACTGAAAAGGTTTTGGGAAAAATACTATTATTTTTACCCCTTTCTTTTTACTGAGCACTTAAAAAAATTGTAAAAAAAGAAAAATGGGTTTCACATAATCTACTTGTATTTATAATTTTTAAATTAAATTTTCTAATTTAATAAAATAAGTTTTTTTATAATGATAAATAAAAAAACATGAAATTATAGAGTATTGCAGACAACATTGAGGTAATGGTGGTGCTTAGAGTTTCCATGTACAAACATGGACAACTGTGTAATTCCACCACAACAAATACACCACCCACCATCGAATTTTAGAACCAAATGGAAGTTATTTCTAAAAAAATGCAAAGTAGATAATTTGAAATATCACTGGAAATGGAAAATTATTGCTCCTTTTGAAGGTGAAATTTTAAGTCTTGGTCGTAACTATGTAACTATGCGAATAGGTGTCGAGAAGAACACTGCATAAATGAAGAGGTTAATGTTATTGTTTAGAAAACAATTTAAATTAAGTTACAAACTAAATGGACAAGTTTTGGCCGCAGTTCTTGTGCGAAGGGGACGAAGGGGTGTAAAAATAACTCTAAACAAATCAAAAAGCAAATTTAGTTGAAGCTTAATTAAAAAAGTTAACATATAGTCATGTGATTAAAATATAGAATACTTATTTTACAGAGTGATTCAAACTAACATCAAATAAAGGATGTCGAAGAGGATTGAGGTGTAGAATTGGAGAAATAGATTTGTGTTGATTTGAGTTGATTTGTAGGTGAATATGAAGTTGTTTAGATTAAGTTGAATATGATTTGTAGGTGTGATTTAAGTGGATGTGAGTGCAAAGTTTGTGTATTATGTGATTAATAATTTTTATTTAATTTTTATTTTTAATAGATGAAATTGTATGATTACAATTTTATCCTTCATGATAAATGTAATATAAATTTAATTTTTGATAAGAGAAATAATGTTAAAATGAAGTTGAAATTGTTATTTAAAATTATAAATTTTTAATTTATTTATAATTATATTATTTTTATTGTTATTATATTGTTGTTAATATTATTATTATTACTATAATATTATAGTAGTCATAAATCTTTCTCTACATATGAAATTGCATACCATCACATGCTAAGCTTTTTCCTGCATAGTGAAAAAAAGTAAATAAAAGTTATTTGTAATGGTTTAAATCACATGGACAATCATGTAAATTTAACGATATGACATCTCCTTCCTTGCATATCTCTTTAGTTGAGAGAGTGTCAAAATACGGAGGTCATTCGCAAATTAGCACTCACAATTTAGTGCAAATCACATGAACCAAATATGTTTTGCACCTGTCTTTCCATTCGCATAAACAATACTTCAGTAAATTCAAGCACAGTAGTAGAGATCCCAAGAACAAACAAAGTTACTATAAATATGCAATTCTTACAAAAAGAAAAATGATATATACATGACAATTTGTTAGTTAAAAAAATGGGGCCAATACTAAACTATTGAGCAATAAAAGTAAAACTACTCACTCTATTCGGGCTTGGTTATGTCTAAACAAACATGAGACTAAATGTCAATATTATAAGTAATAGCATGAAATTTTCCAAGCAGTTAGAATAATCACTTAATCTCTATTACTTTACTGTTTATCAATAAATTAAAAGTTAGAAAGAAGTATTGTTACTTAACAATATTCGAAGTATAAAACATTAGCCATCCAAAACATTGAAACAAAAAAGTCATATGCATAAACTCAATTGTGCTTAATTTGTTTGTTTTTCTACGTGTTCAAATCATCTGACAAGTGATAACTTGTTAGAAAAAAATATTGTTTATTACGTTAATATAAGTAGTAAATAATTATAATACAAGTTTGTAAAAAATGAAAAAAAAAACTATTTGCAAGTCAATGTGACTTAAATTTGTGTTTCGAATACCAATTTGTTAGAATTTGAGTTGATAAACTCATAATTAACAAAAAAAACATTTAAAATAAAAATTATTAAGTGAACAAAATTAATGAACTTGGATTAATTACTATAATATTTTTATTAAATATATTAATGTTACATAATGCAAAATCTAGTTTAAAAAATGTAGGTTTCTTAATAGATGTTTCGTTGAAGAATTTGTATCTTAAAAGAAATATACGAAGTGCATTTATTGGAAATTGTTAGCACAAGTGGTATTGGTGCATGAATTTGATGAAGCAAATGCATAAGATTATGTGTGGGTGGTTGATGAAGAATTGATGAAAATTTATTCTTGACCAAGCTTATGGTTTCTTGAATATGGAGTTATCATTAAGATCTCAAAGCTTGAAAATTGTATTGTATTCGTAGACTATACGACATAGGATAAATGTATTTTGTCTTGTGTGTTCCTTTTTAATATGTTTAAAAGGATTTTAACAGGTTATATGGCTTGTTGCATATAGTTATGGTATAAATGTATTCAATCAGTTAAATTGTTATTCAATCGATTGATTTCAGTTAAGTAAAGTGAAATCGGTAGATTGTAACAAATCAACCTGTTGAATTCACTTATGACCAAGTTATATAAGTTGGTTTTTAGCGCGAAAACAATGATACAAATTTGAAAAACTCTCTCTCTTATGGATTACACAGTGTGCAACTGATGATTGAAGATTTTCTGAATCTTAAAGCATTTTTGCTTGTGTTAAAGCTAGAAGAACACATGTTTTGGTTGGCTAGGGAGAGCCACCATTTAGGTTTGGTTGTTCTTGTGCTTCTGTGGTTCCTGGTGTGATTTCAGGTGTGTAAGTGGGATCTTACCGTGTAGGGGATAAGATTCTTGTGGGATTTAAGAATCTTTGTGTTTTGCTTTATTCAAAAGTGTAATCTTTGAGGAATTTTGTAAAACTTTTGATATAGTACATGATTAGGCTCATGTTGGTATGATAAAGTAGATGTTGCTCAGTTTTGAGTGAGCCAATATAAAATTTTGTGTACTTGTGTTGGTGTCATTCTTTCTCTACTTGGTTCTTAATATAAAATTTCAAGAAACTTGTGTTTAATAGTCTTTTAATAGTTATTGAGTGATTTGACATTATTTGGGACTCTATCTCTATTAATTGTGTTGATTGAAATCAATTTTAATATGTTTTAAACATTTGTTCTTTGACCTTGTCTTTAAATTTGTAACTTTTCAAAAATGTCAGTATTTCAATTGATTGTTTCTATATTTTAATCTTACTTACATTATATGAACAAATTAATCAACTATTTTTTTTAATTGACTCAAAGTGTACAATTCAACATTGTTTACATTCTAATTTGGTTTTATTGTTAGTCCAATCTAATCAAAAGGAGTTTTAAAAATTTAAAAATAATCAAAGTTTTCAAAAGGTCAATTCATTCTTCTTCTTTTTTTTCTAAATTACCATTTCATTATTGCATAAATAAGTTTCACATGTTGACATAATACTTTTATATTTTAATTTTATATTTGATCACCAAAGTAAAAATTAAAAGTTATTATCTTAAAATTTTAGATAATAAATTTATAAAAGAAATTTATATGTTGCTCAGATTTTCTTTTATTAAATATAAAATTCAAACTCAAACTTACATCTAAGTTCCTACAATAGAGGAATGGTGATAAACATCTCATGTCATTACCATAAGGTTAATGGTTGTAAAAGAAAGAGGTAGTGGTGGTTGAAAGGGTGAAAGTGTTTGCATACTAGATAAAGGCGAGAACAAAAATAAAATCATCTTAATGCTTGAAAATTATTAAAGAAAATTTAAACATACTACTAGCGCAAACACAAGCATGATAGCGCCTGTGTGTACGTATTTTTTACATATGCATGATATTATATTGGTAGGTGATGATATTGTAATGTTATTAAGTTAATATATAAAATAAAATTATATTTATTAAAAATAAAATGAAATATATCAGAAAAGATGAGAGAATAACGGTTGATAAATATGGAAAAAGAGAAGAAGCAAAAATAGACCATTTTATAAAAAAATTGTAAAATTAACGGTCAATTTTCAAAAATTTAATAAATAATTATATTTTAAAAGGTAAAATTGGAATTTTGAATTGTAGACACAAAAGAGAGAATCATCTTTATATATTATTATATATTTATCTGATTTGAATAAAGAGATAATATTGAATAAATAAAATTAATGACAATGAATAGTAATATTGATTTAATTAAAAAGAATTATGAATATTCGATTTAATTAAAAATATATATTTATAAATTTGTAAATATATTTTAAAACTTTAACTTTATTTTGGTATATGATAACTTTTTTTGTGAAAATTTAATAGTAATTTACGTAAAATCACAGTTATTAAAAACGCACATGTGATATTTTGCCGAAGACTTGATATATTTATTTATTAATTTAAAACTATAATATATTTTTATTTAAATTTATCCATCATAAACTAAATCGAATAATTCGTTTAAATTAATCTATGATTTGAACAATTCATATGTGAATAATTCAATAAGTTCAACAATTAAATATAAATTTTAATGTAGTAACTTTAAGTTACACATATGTGAATAAAGTTAATAGTTAGAAGTTACGTTGTCCCTGGATGCTAGGACCCAAAGTCATTGAACGTGAATTTGCGATGAAAGTATGAATATCAATGTAACTTAAATTACGTTCTCTTTAAATTTCAAATTATTCGTAGTATATCGAAAATTAATGAGAATTAAATTAAATATATTTTTAATTTTTATAAAATATAATATTTAATGTTAATAAATAAATAAAAATTAAATATAATAAAATGAATTATTAAATTATTTTTTATTTTGTCTCGTCTATTAAGTTTTTTTTTTTTTATTTTTTTTTTTTCTTTATTTTTTTTTTTTTTTTTTTTTTTTTTATATTGTTTTTGTCTCTAACTTTCATCATTTTTTTTTTATTTTTGAAAAGAAATATCTTGTCTCACGAAATATTAATTTAATAATTAACATTATTTTATATCTTATTGGTATTTTTATATTTATTTTGTATGAATATAAAAAAAATATTGTATTATATGTTTTTAGATAATTGATTTTGAGAATTGTGCTTTGATTAATATTTATGTACATATGTTTTTCAATTTTTTTTATTATTATAAATTGTTTTATAGTCTTAATATTTTTTTTAAAAAAAGTGTATTTATGAAAAATAAAAAAAAATAGAATTATATTATTTTTAGAGTGATAAAAGATAAACTAGTATGAAAATGAGACATATTCAACTTATTCGAATATCTTGAATTAGGATATTAATAATTCAATAATTATTCAATTAGAAGAGTCATCTCTTAATGCTCTTGTCGATGATATAATTATTTACATTAAGAAAAGAAATATGAGAAAATTTTAATTATGATTATCAATGAGTTTAAAAGTCTTAAGGAACAAAAGACAATTCTCTATATGTGATTTATTTTTATAATTATTATTATAATAAATTATGTATTCCTTTTCATTATATTGGTTAAAATAATTAAATATATAAATTTTGAGTATAGATGAATATTTGCTATTATCAACTTTATCTAGCAAACTTCCCTTCTAATTTCAATTTTCTATTAATACTTATTTTTCAATATCATAACAAGTCAACAATAAAACTAATTTACATTTATATTAGTGGAATATTTTTTATAAACATGTTCCTTGGTAGTTTTCATCACACTAACTTGTAGGTTTCATTCACATAAAAGCTAAACAAAACATTCACACAAAAAATATTTTAATCTCAATAGAGTTCTATAGTTTTGGAAGCATAAAGATTTTTTCTTTTATATCACATTAAATAAATTATATTCAAAAATTGACGACATAATAAGTGTATTATTGATGTGTGTTCCAAAATTACTTAACACATCGTATTTGCATAAAGAATATATAATTGGATTATTATTTTATTGCAAAAATACATGTTCCATAATACACAGAATAGAGTTGCCGCATGACGGGATCCCTTCTGTCACACGAAGAGTCCACAAACACAAACATTAACATTATTAATTGGTTTAATTCCTCTCATTTGGTTGAAAAATCTTCATTTTTTTTTAAATTAACTCAATTAAAGTCATAATTAGGGATGTAAAAAATATCTGTACCTGTGGGTATCTGCGGATAAAACCTGCAATGAGTAGAAAATGAATATTAAAAAGGGATACCCGCTATCCGCGGGTACGAGTATCATAGTATCCGCACCCGTGAATACCTGTACCTGCTAAACTTTAATTCACAAAAATACCCATATATATATATATTAGTAAAAAACATTCTGACCTAATTTTTTCTCAGGAATCAATCGGAGAAAGTGGGTTTGTTGATCAAAGCATTAATTAAAGAATTTTCATTGCGTTGGATGTTATTTTTATATTTATTTTTATGATTATTTGGACTTGTATGAACTTGAGTTTGTTTGAACTTTATTTAAAATTTATGATAGTGATGTATTTTATTTTATTTTATTTGAATTTATGATTAAATATTTATTTTTTAAATAATTTTGTAAATAATCGTGGGTACATGTGGATACCCGTGAATATGAAAAAAATAGACGAGTACCCGCATAACGAATATCCGACGGATATGGGTACAGGTACAAGGCGAATATTATCCAACGGTACCCATACCCTACCCGCTCCATTAACATCCCTAGTAATAATACTTACGAATGGTGCTAAAGACATATCATGTGTTTAGTAGTTTTCTTTTTCTTTTTAAATTTTTTTGTAAAATTTTTTGTTGTGCATGAGAGTAAATTTTGTGAAAATTTATGAAAGATTTGACTGATGTGACTAATAAAAAAAAAATTTAATAAATAAAAGGTAAAATTATCAAATTATCCTTGATGTTAAAAGTTATATAAAATGATATTTAGATAAGTTGTAATTAATTTTGAATTTTTTTATAATGGATAAAAAATATTAATAATATTTATTAATTAAAAAATTATAATATATTTGATTTGAAAAATAATTATTTTAATTTTTTCAAAGAGTGTTGTTGTATTTTGTAGTAAAATAATGAGGGTATATTGGTAAAATGGTTATAATTACTCTCAACTCAAATCTCATATGGGAAGGTGATGCCATATGGATAGAGATATCTCAAATTAACACTCTGTCTTGCTTTCCATTCAGTAAAAAGGAACAATAAAAATCTTTCAAATTAGCGCTTCTTATCACCTTTGAATAGTAATTTCCTACAAAAGAACACACCTTAAGGGTATGCTCACTTGTGAAGATTGATTTTGGGAAAGGGAAATGATGTATTTGAGTGGATAAGAAGGTGAAGTTTGTGTTTTTTTTTTAAGAGATTTAGAGGTGGAAGCAAGTGTATTTAAAAGTAAAGTTTTTTTAAAGTGAGTTAGTGATTTGATTGATGTGATAGATTAAAAAATAAATTTAATTAAAAGAAAACAATATTAGATTACCAAATTGTCCTAGATATTGAAAATAATCTAAAATTATATTTAGATGAGTTAGATTTATTTTATTAAAAAAATTAAATGAATAAATTAGAATAAAATAACCATTTTAATAAAAAAATAGTAAAAATACAATATATTTACATATGAAATTTTCGTTGGCAAAATATTTTAGAAATTTAGGACATTAATAATTATCGTACGCGTAACTTTAAAAATAGAAATGAGTGGATGTTACAAACATCCTTTATTCTGAATCAATCTTAAATAATCTCACATGAGGAGAGATGGAAAAAAGAAAAAAAAGCATAATCTTGGAACAGTAAATCCTTTCCGGTGAACATAAAAGGTGTGTTTACTTCTAAAGATGAATTTGAGAGAGAGTGACTGGATTAATTTGAGGAGATGTAAAGGAGAAAGTGAGGTTGTTTGTTTTAAATGATGGAGAAGGGAAAGTAAAGAGATTTGAATATAAAATTTGTGAAAGTTTTGATAGATGTAATAGATATAAAATAATATTTTAATAGATAAAGTTGTTGGATTACAGTTTTGCCCATGATTAAAATTAATATAAAATAAAATATAATTATTATTGTTAGTTTTAATGTTATTATTAGTTTTAATATTATTATTATTATTAGTTTTAATAATAATAATAATAATAATAATAATTAAAAGCATATTTGTTAAGTTGGAATTTAAAAAAAAAATTGAAGGATATTTAGGTGAATGTATATTGTTGAGTTGTGTTTCTCTCCTCGTCTCTTAATCCATGTAAGGATGTAAAGCAAATAAGGTTCATTTATCCTCTTAAATAGTAAATTTCTGGAAGCAAACATAACATAACATTGTCATGTGTAGAGATGACAATGAGGTCGGTACGGATGCTTACCCTCAACCCGACTCGCAAAAAGAAATCTATTCGTTACCTGCTCATTTACCTGTTAGGTATTCGTTCAAAAATATGCGCAAATTTTTTAAAATTCGCGGGTTCTCGTGGATACCCACATACTCATGAATATTTTAAAAAGATGTATATTTTATAATTTTTTAAATAAAATTATAACTATATATACAACATAAGTTAAATTAAAATAAATTTTAATTTTAATTGTATTTAGCCTAATAAAATATATTTTTAATTAAAATTTATTTAATAAAATATAAATTATTTTTTTTTAATTTTTTGTGGGTAGTGAATACTTGCAGATACGGGTAATATGATATATCCGCGGGTAACAAATATCCGCAGGTACTAACTATTTGCCGCAAATTTTATCCGCTGATATCTGCAAGTGCTGGTATTTTTTTTCATCCCTACATGTGTATTACCACAAGACCGAACAATAGTAACAACAACAAAATTTGCAAAAGAAAAAAATAATTGAAAATAAAAATAAAAATTACAAACGCATACTTAACATGTCTTTAATATTATTTATAATATATGAATGAAAAAGAACTAAGAACTAGGGATTACAATTCGGGACGGGCTGACCCGTAAAAAAAAAGACGGAACGGGTTGGGATGTTGAACTCGCTGACACGCATAGGCCCGTAGCCCGCACATGCTAAAGGTGGGGCGGGGCAGGCTGGCCCGCTAGCCTATTTATAAAATTAAATATATTTTTTTTAATTCTCACACTATTCATCACATTGTTTTTGTAAGTTTTTATTATTATTATTATTATTATTATTATTATTATTATTATTATTTTTGTTGTTGTTGTTGTTGTCGTCATTGTTATTATTATAATTATTATTATTATGTAATAAGATAATAATTTTAGTTCTCGAATTTGGATTATACTTTTATGCATTTTTAGGTTAACAAATTTGTGTTTGTCTTATAAGGTAACATGTTGCTATTATACTTTAGTTATAATTTTCGTTGCTATTGTTTCTTGTCTTTGGTTAATTAAACCAATTGGAATTATTTCGATAAATATCAATTATTATGGAAAAATGAACAAGTTTTTATTTCGCTCATCACAACAAGTTTTATTTTTTCTCATCACAAATGCGAGCCCGCCTATGGGCTTGCAGGCCAACCCGCAAGATGAGACAAATTATGAAAGTAAACCAGATTTTGAACTACGGGACGGGCTAATCCAACCCGCACTTTACAAACCAAAACGTCAGACAAGTTGAAAGGAGCTGGACTGACCCGTTTTACCATCCCTATTGAGAACTATTCAAATTGGAGGTTAAATGAAATAACATTTCAAAAAAAATGGTAACCATAATTAGACTATAGGATAATGATATTTTAACTCATCATTCCTGTCACTTTTAAATCATCATATCACATCACTAAAAAAATAAAAAAAAATAATCTAAAAATGATAAAAATAATGAATTAAAAGTAAATAAAAAAAGGAGTTAAAATATGATTATGCTTGCACATTCTTAATATTAAGGTTAAGAATTAATATTAGAAGGCCTTGGCTGTGTTGGTCCACATGTATATAAAGCGCAGAGGGAGAGAAAGTTACGGTGTGTTTGGTGTCGTGGCTTCAGTTTTCTAGTGTGTAAGTGTGACACTGAGAAGAGCACACGAGAGAGGCCAAGTCCTCTCCTTTTCACTGCGATTGCGAAACCTCACTTCCATTCCATGGTAATGGATGCACCCAATCCTTCTTCTTCCGGCGCCTCCTCCTTCCTCGCCAATCTCCCCTCTCGAGGCCACTTTTCTTCCACCATCGTTTCGTCCAATCCGGTACTTCAATTCCCCTTTTTCTCTTCTCATTCTTTTGTGTTTTTTTGTGTTTTTTTTCTTCGATTCAGATTTCGGACCTACCTACATTCACTGCGATGATTTCGATCCGTGTGCTTTCAGAACGTTCTCCCTGCTTTTGTAGAAGCGCTGGTGAAACTAAGCGATTTGTTATTTAGGTTTTTGTGTGAAATAATGTTTATTGTATTATGTTAACTTTTTTTTTTCCTGTTCTCTAGTTTATGGAATTTCAAGGTGTTTAGTGAGGCAAAAGTTATAGGAGGAGAGATTTATTGGACTTAGGTTTGTTTTAAGGGGTTGTTATGGAGTTTTAATCCAAGCTTGCTGGTGTTAAAAGGTGTGTTTTATATTTCGCCTATCAACTGTCATTACTAGTTTACCGCAAATAAAATAGAAGTTTCATATTGTATGGTTTAAAGGATTTTGTTTTCGTGGATGATGATTATGCATTTGCACTATGCTGCCTTCTTTGTTGAGTAGTAGGCAATGTATTAAATAAACTTCTTCGTAGAAGCTTGTAGGAGAAGACAATGAGAAGGAGAAAATGCATATAGTTTTTTTCATAGAGCAACTTATGCACATTAGTTTTTTGAGAAGTTAGAGAAGAGAGTTCATAAGTTGATTTTGGCCCGTGAGAGAAATCAATTCACTTTCTCTTCACCGATGGGTTTTTTTGGAGAAATTTATCTAAACAGGGTCATGTGACATTATAGTTATTAGCAAGTGATTCTGTGACCCTACCTTCGTTGATGCAGGTTTCTTTATGTTGAGTTGTAAATGTCATGGTGATTTTTCTTTTTCTTTTTCTCATGGAAAATTACATCCCTCCAATTGTTGGAATATAGGAGACTTCCTGCTTTTAATTGTTATTTGTTATATGAGAGACATTATGTTTGAATTTGATATTCTGATCGTGCAGGGGGGCATGCGGGCCTATATCTGCGATCATGATACATCGCCACCAGGTCCTGTTCTTTACCTTGTTTCAACTTGTAACAAATATTGTTACGGCTTCAATTTTTTGTATCTTAGTCTGCTGCCAAAGCAGTAACCTTAGAGAAACAAACAGAAATGTTTCATTGGGTTATAAACTTTCTCTTCCTTATAAACAACTCTAAGCCACAAGTTTCCTTGTCATTACCAGTTGTAAGATCAGTTATTTTTCATCCGCATGGGACATTTTACTCTACCAGATTCAGATACTGTTTGTTTACACATAATTTAATGTTAGAGGCATGTCCTTTGATCGCAACTTTATCATGAAATAGTATATATGTGAACATATGAGTTCATTATGTAGTTTGGCCTCTTCTCGTTTAGTGTTTTGTTTGCCACTTATCTTTGTTTTGGTAGTCTTAATTTAGAGAATTCTTACACGTAAAGTTAAGTTTAAAAAATTTCTGACCATCCTCTTGGTCACAATGCCATAATATATACTCTTCCTATAGATAGTAGCTATGTCCTTTTAGCTTTTTAAATAGATAATTATTGTTAAATAGACGTTTTTTATTCCCTTGGTTATGCAGAAGGTCAACATATTAAGACAAACCAACAAAACATACTGATTAGATCACTCACCCTCAAGAAACAAAGGGGCGATTCCAGCTCAAAGGATGGATCTGATGGTTCCAGAAAGAGGTATTATTCCCACCTTTTGTGGAAGAGTGATATTTCAAGTGTACATTATGATCAATCTACAAATTCCCAATCAATTTTCTTTCTCTTACAGTTTGGTAACTTGTGAAAAAAGTTATGGCATCTATCTCTCATTCTCTGGTGCCTATATTTTTATCTTGGTCTTTTTTTTTATTGAATACTATCTAATCAAACCTTTTTGTCAGGAATGCCGAAAAGGTTTTGGAAAGATCTTCAGCCAAGAAAACAAATAATCAAATAAATTCCCGACAAGGTGGGTTCATGTGGTAGTTATTATAAGTTAGCATTGGGTGAAATCTGAAATATATTTGAAGATTTTTGTCATAAATTACTTACCTCCATATAACGAGTTTGCTCAGGACAAAAATGTTATCTTTTTCTTGATATTACTAGTTTAAAATCAAAATTCTCGTGTAGGTCCAACATTACTCATTTCTTAATTATACTTTAGGAAGACATGTCTCTCTGATACATGTTCAGACGTGCACGTCAACCCCATTTTAAATACATCGGTAAACATTTTTCTCTAATTTTTTTAGTAAATATGGACTGGATAGACATCACCTTCATGTTTGGTAATTTGTACTGAGTTCTATAAGGTATAAGGTATGTATTTCTTAGTGTTATTTAAAAAGTGCAATAGAACACGGGAATGTGAGTGTGTTCCACAATGTATATGATCATATGGGAACTTGTAAGTTCCATGTCCTCAAAGTGCACATTGCGTCTCTAACTCTAGGAGTATTTTGACTGTCTGGTATAGTGTATTAAGCTGGATTCTTAAAAGGAAGTTTAATTGGCAGTAGTTTAGGACAAACCTAAAACAGAACCATGGTTGGTCATTGGTGCTGTATATGTCCTTGTAAATTCAAATTCAATTTTTTTTCTTGGGAAAGACGTCAGTTCCTTAACCTTGTTTTTGAAGAGTATAGAAGTCAGATATCTGCTTGCTGATTTATGCTTTGATCTTAACCTTTCAGATATACATACATGTTAGTGTTTCTATGTAGTGATTTCCTTTAATACATGTTTTGCATATAATGATGCTTGTTTTTGCTGTAGAATTTCAAAGTGAGGTTTTAATGTTTTATTGATTCTTGCGAATGTCACTAGTGTAGTCTCCTGAGAGGCAAGAGAATTTGCTTTGCATACTAAACCTATAAGAGGTCGATGAACTTATAGCTTGCTTTTGAATGACATGATTTTTCACGACTTTGATTTGGTGAGTGTGTTGGAGGTTCAATGCTCTAGCAGGACTACCTATCCTCTTCTGTATGCATGCTTTCACCATGAATATATCCTCCACTGACAGAGAGACTAATAAAGAATAATGGTAAACAAGATAAGTTGAGTTGCCTCCTGAGCTGTTCTCTGATGATTTTGAACTTGTGAGGAAAGGATTTCAGCTGAAGTCATATGTTCAATCCATAGCAATGGTTCCTTATTTTGAAAGAGACTTACTTAGCAGGCTGGATCTTTTTGTCATCTGTATTTCAATTTTGTCTTATTGTTATGGGTTTTAATCATACAGAGGGATCAAACAGTCAAACAGCCACTAGGGACTTGCACAACCTGACGGTAGAGAGACTTCGTGCTCTTTTGAAAGCTAAAGGTCTTTCAACCAAGGGAAAGAAGGCAAGTTTCCAGTCTTCCTACAGTTTTGACATACATGCGTTTGGAAGATATCACTCACTAATTTGCTTGATAGTATTTTGTTTACTCCATATGTCACAATCACAATGTAATATCTGTCAACTGGTATATTAGTGTCCATGATTGATTGTTGTCAACGTGCTTGCTTACCTTCTCTCCTTATCCTAATACACGAAATAAAATCTGCAGGAGGAGCTTATCACTCGTCTAAAAGATGCAACTGGTTAAAGCATAGCGTGGTGGTAGGAATACCCTGTTCATTAAGCATCCAATGTAAGAGTAGTTAGTGTTTAATGTAACTTAGGATCTGGAACTAATATATATGTGTATACATACCCAGTGCAAATTACAGTTACAGATGAATATTATCGTTTTGGAGCTACTACCGTTTCGTGACTATCAGCGTTAAGTATGTTTTTTGGGGCATGATTTGTAGAGGTCAACTACACAATTGGACAATCAATGGTGGTTTTCAAGTTTTGTTTACGATCTGGCGGTTGCATCCTTGTCTTTTGCATTTGAACTCTTGTTAAGTTAGACAACGGTGACCTATAGCATGTGGAATGTCTTGTATTGTTAACCATTGCATTCAGATTTTTTAAATAATCATCATGTAGTCAATTCCAACATCTATTTGGCTTATACATTTTCAATGCATTAGCCCTTTCAAAGGGTTTAGCTGCGGCCGACAATGTTGGAAATAGATTCATACAGGGATTTCACGGTTCCGTTCGATGGATATATGAGATGATCACTATCCTAATCACATTTTCAGAGGAGAATTAGATTAGATTTAACGAGTTAAAATAAACCTTTTCTTTCTCCTGTTGCTGAATAAATATTCAAACAAAACTTTAATTATAATGGTAATTAAAATATTAATATTTTATTATTAAATCTTTTGTATAATTGTGTTAATATTAATCTACATGACAATATGCTTTATAATTTGTTTATGTAACATATTGTGGTATATGTAATTATTGTAGCAAATTTAAATCATATTATTTATTAGAATGTAAATGAAATATCAAATATTTGAATATTCTTTAGAAAGTTATTTGTTAATCTTATAATTTGTGTAATATAAAAAATATAAAAAGTAATGATACGAATAAGTTTTAATTTTTGTATAATTATTTAAAATTGATTTTTTATAATTTTCTTAGTTTGTAAAGGAATGCAAATTAAAGGTTAAGTTTTAGATAAATTATATTAAATTTTAATGAGGAATCGTTTTTTAAACACATAACTTATATATTGTAACATTATTTAGTTTGTTATATTTTTTAAAGTGTGTACTTAGTTATATTTTGTGTGCAATTTCTCTATTAGAGCCAGTAGCTATTTAGTTATTCTTCATGCTTTTTTATTAATATTCTCAAGCTTATTATTTCAATTTTACCTATTATGTTATGCAAGATCTGTACACTTTTATGTTTTTTGTGTAACAATCTTAATTATTCTACTAATTTATATAATTTTATATTTTTTACGACAATCTTAATTATTCTGCTACGTTACAATTATGCGTAAGATTTAATTCATATAAAATCATAAAATTTTATGTTTTTACGATTAAATATTTATTTCGATTACCTTGATCTAGGAAGGCCAGCTTTTGGATTAATAAACAATCATGTAATCAAAATTGTCACGATTAAATAAAATTTATCAATCCAATAAAATTGACTTTTATTTTTCTCAATTTGATTTCTCTTGTGCCTGAATTTCTCTATTCTCATCTGGAATTGATTTTAACTATTCTCACATTACCTCCCTCTCGTGCAAAATATAAATATTATGCGTCCTTTGTTAATACCTTTTCAAGTTTCCCTTGGAGTTTTCTTATAAAGCTTAAAACTATAACATTTCCTATTTGTCAAACTTTCAAGTGAACAATTGAAAGGCATCTTAATTTTAAAATTAAAAGTGTTCAATCTGATTTGTGTGAATAATATTGACCTTTTACTAGTTTTTCAACCAACCATGGTCTTAATCATTAACTCATTTGTCTTTGTCTTCATATACATAATCAATATATGTGGGATTCTTGAATGAAAGTATATACACATTATTAATTTGGGTTTTACTTATTGAATCATGCTCCCTTTCTCTTACAATTTTCTATTACCTTGAATCATGCCAACAACCTCTCCAAAACTTTTTATTCATTATACTATTGTTTTTAATAAAGATATAGATTTTCATTTTCTTAAATTGCTTGTACTTACTTTCTTTTATTGAGACCTTATCATTCAAGCAAGTTCTATTTTAAATATGAGGAATGTTTGTTCTTAGGGTATTTTTTAAGCAAAGATACTTTCCTCGTCAAATTTCCACGGCCACCCTAGAAAAATGCTTCATACTTTCCATAAAAGAAGGATTTGATTGGCTTTTGGAAAGAAAATTCCAGAATTATTTATTATATTCCGGAAAATAAATTCCGGAATTAGTAGGGTGCAGGAAGAAAATGACATGATGCAGGAAGAACTTACCTATTTTTCATTACACAAGAGCTGTGAATGTCTTTCAAAATAGGTTTTGTTTAATGAAGCTAAGTTTTCTTATGCCAATAATTTTCTTAATTCACCTAATTTTATCAAAGAGTTTCATTCTTATTTCAATTTGAACCCACTATTACATCACCACAAAATTCTCTATCTAAATTACCATAACTTCTATCACACACACCCGAGTCTCTTACTACACCATCTATCATTTTTTATCCATCATCTTCTAAGTTTGTTTCTGTTCCTATGAAAGCTATAGTAGTTAACACTCATCTTATGCAAACTAGGTCTAAATATAATATTCTTGAGTCCAAAATTCTTCCTTTATTGTTTCTCACTTGTTTTTAACCTATAAATGTTAAGTAGTTGAGGGTGCTAATATAATAGTTTTTATCAAAAGAGAGATGATACATATCAAAATCAAATAGACTACATGCATCAGAAAATGGATTAAGCATATCAGATTTCTTTAGGAATCCCAATATTTTGGCTGGATTTATTGCATATCGAAATGATAGAAAGGGATATAGTAGTATTTGTTACCGTTGTTGAAATCTCAACATAGTAATTATTGTTTTCAAGTGTTTTTTTTTTTCAACGTAAAGATATATTTATTGTTGTTTTGACTCAGCCGAACATTTTAACATGACCGAAATTCCACTCGAATGTCTATTTGGATCTCCAAGAAACTAATCACACTTTTAGTTGTGGAAGTGTTGACTTTTTTCATTTTTAGATATGTTATAGGACAAAATAATATATTTTTAATAACAACTATTTAAAGATATCTCTATTATATGGGTCATATTCTAAATTATAAATTTAAGACTTGAATCTTATAAAACTCTCCTATTAGAGAGTACTAACATGATATAAAATTTAAGATTAGAGTTTAATCTTAAATAGATCATGGTTCGTAAATAAAAATTAGTTTTTATCTTAAAATTAGTTTTTGTCTAAGTTTAGAGAAAAATATTATTAAAATAGAGTCTTGAAAAACTCTCACATTAAAGAAAACTTACATTAAAATCCTAAAAATGATGTGAGCTGAAATTCATAAAAAGTAAATTAAGATCTCATTCTTAAAAAAAGAAGTTGAAAACAAGTCCTTCTTCCGATTCTCTCGCTTATCGAGTTCTTTTCACACCCACGTAATTTAGGATGTGTTCACAAATTTAGGAAGAAAATTCATTAATAGTGAACCAAAATATAAACAACAGTTAACAACTACTTTCACCTTATTCAATGACATCATCTTCAAAAGAGATTCTACGTTTCATGATCCTTTTTATTCTTGATATCAATTTTAATAAAGGGCACTTTAGGAACATTTTATATTAAGTTAACTACGATTACAATAACAAATTATATAAACTATTATTTTTGTCCTACATATATTGGGTTAAATAACATTAACATAGAAAGATAGTCTCCTCTCTTGAACAATTCTCAACTCCTCTGTTTATTCTCAGTGGGCTCGACGATACAGGCACAAAGAGCATTCAGATTTTACTCTTCAAACTGTTCCTGGAAATGCACCGAGAGAACAAAACGCATTCATTTATACTTTCTTCCTGTTGATCCACAAATTGATAATTCTACAGAAGCATTTTTCCCAACAGACATCTCAACAATCATGGCAATATGAAACATTCGAATAATTGTTAACTCGTCCATCTCCAAGCCATGAATTACTTCAAACTATCAGATAGAGCCATGAACTTATATGCTTCAAACAACAAATTGATAAATCTATATTTTAGGTAAATACAGCAAAATGTGGCCTTGCATTCCGAACTGCATGCCTGAAAAAAAAAGGGTACAAGGTAGATAGATATCTAATCCATAACACTTAAATATATATACCATTGTGAAGACATTGGAGCTACATACATTAGTTGTTAGCTCATTGATCTTGTCCCAAACTAGAATGGGTGAGAGGAGCATATGAGAACCAATAGATACCGAAACTGCTCTGGGACTCCCAAAATGAGCTAGGGATCACAATTCTTGAGTCAATATACTTTGCTAGTGCTCTACTCCAAAACATAAATGAAGCATGGAATAGAAAGTTTAGCAGTGTTGGGTCAATACCTAAAGGTGGTGGCAGAAAACTAATCACCTCCACCCCAAAAAATAAGCTATTTCACAATTTCTCAGATGTTTCCAGGAGCATCACTTCGAGCATTTTTCCGCGTCAGGTAGCGAACAACAGCATCCTCAACCCTGGAAATTTAAAAATAAAAGAATCCAAACCAATTAGAAACATTCCTTAAATTCTTGTAATATATTTGAAGGTCGACATGACTTAAAAAAATGAATAAAAGATACAATCGTCATATCTTCCAATTTTACTCTTCATGTTACTTGGTCATTATCAACACCCAAAGGAGCGGCAGGGTTTCTCACTTGTACATTTAGATAAACTTCGAAAAAATGTGCTTGTATAATTTTTGTCCTGGAGGTTAATTTTTCCAACTTTTGAGAATAAACAGAGTTAACCTTTTTTTTCATTTTTTTTATCAAAAAACTTGTCTAATTATCATTAAAAAATACACACAAATGAATCCTAGGCCATAATTGGATAGAAGGAAAATGATGAAGTGGATGAGAAAGTTTGTTTTGTAAAAATAAAAATAGATCAGTGTGGAAGGGGATAGGACCTCATCCATCCCATTCTATTTATCCAGTCTAGTTTTTATTCGCTCTCAATTTGGTGTGCAGTGGATGGAGCTAAACTTAAGAAAATAAAATCCCTATTTTGGCCAGCTAAGAAGGTGACTATAGTGGGGCTAATATATGAACTATAAGGTTATAGCTTATTTCATTGCTCCCTTTTTGTAAACAATAAAAGGTAATCTCAATCCCACTATAAAATGTCCAAGCAATAAAGTGACATATTCAGACCATTTTCATTACAACTCGAGTCATATACACTTCATCAAGATTAAACCCTTACTGGTTCTGCCTTTATTCTCCCAAATCAGACATAAAACATTTATTATCTTTGCAGTGCATGATGTAGGCCTCATTTGACAGCACAAACAAAACTCTGTAGAAGTAATAAAATAGTACTATAAAATGGAAAAGGCACATCTGAAATAAGTTTGTACTTAAAACAGTATCTACTTTTGAAAGTACTTCAAATCAAATCAAGGTCCTATCTATACACCCTTATTTGCTCATTTAGAGGAGCCTTGCACTAGTAATGGTTACTCTCTAAAATTAGGATCAGCCAGACACACTTTCTCACTTAACCTGCCTGTTTTAAAAGGTTGTTTCACCATCTTCAACTCTCAACAAAAAGAAATAGGAGAGTAGAATAATGCTTACCATGGTTGATTGTAGAAGTCAGAACGTCGTTCATTCTCAACACCCTGGCTCACATCTCCAGCAACAAGCTTCAGATCCTTGCTTTGAGAAGCTATCAAAGCATTAATAAACTCCGCTGGGGACTGACTAAAGCCGAGAAAGAATGCTCGTCTCCTATGATGTTCATGGATCTTCTTTATGGAATCTGAGATCAGTTTATCAAAAGCATCAATCTCTTTGTGCTTCTCAGTGCTTGCCAAGAATGAAGACATATCCTTCTCTAGTGGAAGAGGCACATCAACCTGCACATCGTAACACGTAGCTCCGGCTGGACAATTTCCCGAAAGCTTGATTTTATGCTCCAGGTGTATGGGCTGCGGAGGTGACAAATGCTGTGATATCTTCTGCGAAGCCACAGAAAATTTCATCTTCTCCTCCCCAAACACCCTTTGGAGAGAAGCATCACACATGAAGAACGAAGGGTCATTCGGACTCTGCAGCTTCTTAGCCTTCACATAGTGCCATAGAGCAGCAATGATCCTAGAGCGGGAGTCAAACTCAACCCCTAACACTCTAGCCAGCTGAGCCGATACCACAAACCTGTCAGGCGAATAATTCATTGACATTCTAACAACCGCGGTGAATTCCTTATCTCCTTTCCTCTTCACCTCAAAACCATCGCGCTGCGCAGTCGAACGGGCACTATCCCACACAACAACGTGGTTATCCGGATAGAAACCCTGATCCAAGTAAACGGTTATCTTCTTGAAGAAAGCCGAGAATCTTGGATTTTCTTTAGACAAAACTCCATCTGCCACAGAATCCTTACCATCTTCCAACACCCTTCCGGTTATCCTGAGAACCCAAGAAAGCTCCTCCACATCAATCTTCCCAGGTTCCACTTTCACCTGTTTCGAAAATGTATTATACACATAAATCCTAAGCGTTCTCCTAACACAGCGAGGGTTTCTCAAATTCTCCTGCACATCAATTTTCTTCCTAACCAAAACAGAATCTATGTGGGTCTCAAGTTCAAGCAACTTAGCATAAATAGCAGACTCGGGCACAAGCTTGGCCACCTTGTCGGGAATGAGCTTCTCGGGAAAGCTTCTCTTTTTCCGAGGAGGCGCCACGGTAAGTTCCATGGTCTTGAAGGCAGAGGATTGGTTGGTGTTGGAGGAACCGGGAGGGCGTGAAGGGGGTTTGTGATTTGCACGCTTGGGAGGCGCAGGTGTTGCAACGTTGGCATTGGTGTTGGAATTGTTGTGCACCTGTGGGTGAGGAACAGGGTGTGGCTGCGCCAGGACGTGGCTTTGCGGTTGCGAGAGCTGAAAGTGGCCATGGAAGTGAGAGGCACCAGTTTGCGGTTGAGGCTGCGTCTGTGAGAGAAGGTGGGGTGCTGGGTGGTTCATGGGGATTGAGGGTGCAGCGGGGTTGGTGAAAAACGACGGCGTTGCAGCATTTTTTGCTGGATTATTGTTGTTCATTGTTCTAAATTCTAAATAGGTTGTAAGAAGTATTAGATCTAGAAGAAGGAAGAACGAGAAAACCCTAATTAAGATGGAAAATAGGACAGAAAAATGTTCTTACTGTTTATCCTTAGAGATAGGAGATTTCAGTGTTTGCTGGCGATTGCTTCTTTCTCCATTACTGTGTCATAACGTAAGCACTGGTCATTGCGCCATTCCATTTCTCAAATTTGTTTCCAGTACTCTTCTCTAAACGCACAACGTTCGGTTCCTCTCACTTTTCCAACTTCCTACCAACTGGGCCTGCCTCATCCCGACACTCCATTCCGGTGGGTTGGGCTGGGCTCCATTACAAAGCCCACATTTTCTTCTACTCTGGTTCTATAACAGATTTAGTAAAATATCTCTACCTTTCTTTTTGTGTGCATATTTATTTTTTAATTAATTTTTTAAATTAAAATAAATATTTTATAAATATCATCTCTTAAATAACCGTTTATTTAAATTTTAATATTTTTTCATTTTACCATTATTTTTAAACTTGACATTTTTTAAAATTAAAATATTACTTACAAAATAAATAAAAAATATTTATAATAAAATTGTGTAATTATTTATATTTAATTTAATATTTATAATAACAATAATAATGATAATTAGTTTATGTTTATTGTTACAGAAAAAAGAGAAATTTTATTGTTTTCACCGATTTAAATAAAATATCTTTTTTATTAGTATTTATGATGTGTAAATAGGATGTCCAATATAATGATACGTTAATTTTAAAAATAATATGATACGATCAAGGATAGATACATAATATATGAATATTGAAAAGTATAATAATTCTTAGAAACACAATAAGTATATGATTGTTTGTGTGAATCCAAATTAAAACTATATGTATAAAGTCTTCAACATAAAAAATATAAATTATTGTCATCATAAAAATATCACTAAAAAAACTCTTAAATAATAATAAATTTTAGTAACAATAAATATGTTAAAAACCAATTATTTTGATAGTCAAATCAATAGTAGTTAATGTTAGTGATCAATTTAAAAATCAATTTATAATAGAAACACTTATAAATTGATACAACAAATTGATTACTATATTGACAAATTATTTTTTGACATTAAAATTGATCATTATTTACTTATTTCTTTATAATTTACTATAATTTTATAAATTAAATATATCATTAATAAATATCAATAAAATATTAGATAGAACTACATATACATACATAGTGTAAATTGAAGTATAAATGCATGATAAGTATATATATATTCGATATCCTCTCGTTATGTGTTTATAATAACTTTTCAAATAGGTACTTTCCTTTCTTTTTCCTGCACCCCGAACAAAATCTAATAACTCAATTTTAGCTCTCATTAAAATTATTATCTAAATTTTAATTATTTTTATTCTTTCCTCTCCTCTCCTGCGAAGAGGAGTCTTTATCTCCATTCTCTCTTAAACTCCCTTCCCTCCCTCCATTTTTTCTCCATTCATCTCTCGCTTTACTAACCTCCAATCCATCTTCTATCTTCAACTTCAAAACCCCTTCGCCACCAAAGTTCCACTAATCTTCGAAATTACTTTAATTTAAATATTTATCATAATTGATCTTTGTTGTGATTTCATTTTTCAATAAAAAAAATTCAATTTAGTGTAAACTAATTTGTTTAAAAATTTCTCATCTAAAATAAAATCTAACCGTTAATTTTAAAATATAAAACACACAACTTATCATTATAAAATTTAAGTCTTCAATACAAATTAAAAATATAAATTGATAAATATATACAAAACTTTTTTAATGTAAAACTTCACTAAAAAGAATTGAAGTTATACAAATTTTGTTTCAGAAAGAAAAAAGTTAAAGACTCTTAATAAAATATGATAAAAAAAAATATTTACTTGTAAGGATGAATTTGAGAGGAGTGAGTATATGATTTTGTAAAAGAGAGAGAACATGAATTCGAGGAGATAGAGAAAGAAAAATGAAATTATTTATTTGAAGGGATAAAAAGGTAAAGTAAATAAATTTGAAAATAAAATTTAAGAGTTTGTGGATGTTTTGATGGATGTGATAAGTAAAACAATATATTTTAATAAATAAAATTATTAGATTAAAATTTTATCCTTAAAATTAAAATTAATATAAAATTAAATGTAATTATTATTATTGTAGTAATTATTATTATCATTATTAATATTATTATTAATTTTAATATTATTACTGTCGTCATTATTATCTTTAATTATGCACATGATTTAATATTAATAATAATAATTATTATTATTATTATTCATTAGTTCTTTAATTAATTTTTATGTGTTTCAATTCATGTGATTATTATTAATAAAATTTATATTATTATTACGGTTAATTATTATTATTTTTATTATTTATTAAAATTATTATTTGTATTATAATCATTGTTAATATTAATAAATAAAAAATGTTAAATTACACACATATATATATATATATATATATATATATATTAGTTTATAACATAAATATTAAAATATTTAATATATTTTATAATTCAAATATATAAATGAGTTTATAATAATAAACATACCATTAATTAAAAATTATAAATTAATTAATAAAATAGTATGTGATTATATGTTTTTTTTTTAAATATTTTCTATTAAGAAGAGATGAGTTTCATCTCCTCTTTTCTAAATCCATCCTCACATATTCTTACAATTTCTTTGAAGTAAATCGGATTACCTCCTTAGAACCAAAGATACCCTTATTCTGTTTCTTGAATGTCCTGATATGTAAATTTTCTTTAAAAATAAATAATTTGGATGATAAAAAGAGTCTCTCAGGCGTACCTATCCTAACTACCAATAAAATCTAAAGAGATGATCTTAAGTAATTTAAAAAGCGAAAAAACAGTCAAAGGAAAGGAATGATGTGGTCTTTTTCACTATAAAAATCAAAAACTACGATGTCATGATATCATCATCATGTCACTGTCCCATTCATTGAATTCAAATCAGGATATATCTTTTCCTACTGCATATTATAATATCACACATCATATCCACCGCACAGTATCCTCTCACATCACTAATCTCTTGGACATCATAGTTCAACTCATTCTTTCACACAACAACAACAAAAATAATACTATAATTTCTATTTTTTCTTTATTTTAATTCTTTTTGTCCTAACTTCATTTAGTGTAAATTATTAATTTTAAAAAAATTAATAGTACATTAATTAATAATTTACTTAAAAAAATTACGTCATAAAATAAAAAATAAGTCAAAAAATAAAAATTATATTATCATTATACAGTATAAAACCCGTTTCTACTTATTATAATATGTGATGACTTGTGTATTTAATGAACAAATTTCTTTGAATTTAATATAAATAAATTAACTAAATTCAATTTATTTGACCTTCGTTTGCTCCATGACGTTGCAAAAGGGAACAATATAAGAGGGGTTATATGGATATTGTACGTTTCTCTTTTTAATTATTTTCTAACAATATTTATTTTTGTGTAATGTTCTTCATATAACTTCAAGTCTAAAAACAAAAATATTATTATGATTTCTACATGTTGCTATCATAAAAAACAGGTATTTAATTTTTTTTATATAAGAATTGTCTTTGAATAAACCATGTTTTTTTTTTTCAATCAATATGTGTTTTTCCTTTATCAAATTAGTTATTTTTTAATTATTTGCTTATGGAGTCACGACGACGAAAGAGTAAGGAGAAAGAAACACAATACTGATGTCTTTTTTAGAATTAATAAACTACCTTCACTTAAATGTGAGGTAAGCCAATGATACTTGTATTTAGTTTTTTTTCTTTTTTTTTTGTGATGTTGTTAATGATTGTATACTTCATTGTTGTCCTTTAGTTAGATAAGACATTATTTTTAACCTATGATAATAAATTATGTGGTTGTTTGATCATAATCGACTATGTGAGCTACATAATCGATCAAATGCTCCATGTTCACCAATACTCATTAATCATGGTTGATTGATTTTTTACGACATATTTAGGTAATAATACCAAATGTGTGAAAGTAGGTCTAGTGTTTATTGATTAATAATATTACATAAATGTTATTTATGTCTATGCACGTTTACAAAATGAAATCATAAAAATAATCCATATGTTGTTTAGAGAGAATACTTAATGATAATAAATGTGATTGTAGGTACTAGTAAAAAAATTATATTTAAGTTTTTTTTTTCATATATGTGAAATATGACCACTATTTAATTTTAAAAAAATACTATGAATTGTGATCCATGAAGTTATGTTTAAAAATGCTTATTTAATATTATACAACACGTGTAGACAATTAATGTGTTAAGAGTAGTGAATTATTGTAATCGAGAGTGTGTTAAAGTAAATAGGTAATATATGTTATATCCACTAAATAGTTAAGAATTTGTACTTAAACTATAATTTATATGGATGATATAGTTATAGAAATAAAAAAAAAATGTTTGGATTGGAGAGATGATTTGAGAGAGAAGGAGTGGATGAATTTTAGAAGATAAAAAGTGAATTATGGTGTTGTTTGGAGTAGGGGAAATATGGTGTGATTTTATATGAAAAATTGTGTATAATGTGATGTGTATGATAGATTTAAAAAATATTTTAATTAATAAAATAATATAATTATTATTTTACTATTAAGGATAATGGTGATATAAATTTAAATATAATTAATGGAAATTATATTAAATGAAATTGAAATTATTATTTAAAATTACAAAAGTACAATTTATTGTTATTAAATTATTATTAAATACATTTCTTGGATTTTATTTGAAGAAGTACGGAAAGGTTTGCCATGTGTGGTATTTTTCATATTGAGTATTGAAAGTAGATGGCAAATTGGTGATCATTTGCATGAATAGTAGAAAAGGGCATATCTCTGTGTTCTGCAAGGTTGCAAATCGTTACATGAATAGTAAATTAATTCATTCATTTTTACTAAAAACTATTAAAACAAACAATTTATTCATTTGTACATTTGTCCACGTACACAGTAGACAAGAGGAAACAAACGCCCAATTAGCGTTTTATACTTCATTACCCACCAAATTATATATGAATTATATACATTATTTATTATTTGTACTACAGAATGTATTTTTAGACCATGTTGTTACGGTGATGAACATAAAGAATATTTGTGTTTCTTTCATTAGATTTGAAAGGGAAACACAATTAACGGTAATTTGAGAGATTTGTGGTTTTATTTTATCCCTCTGACATACAGAGATTGGAGAGTGATTGAGCTAATTTTACAATATTGTCTTTGTTATTGAGGGTGTTCAAATCTATTTTTGTGGGTAACCACATCTCTTTTCATAGTACTTCAATAGAACTTATTAACTTTTTGTTGGATTCGATTCCAACTCTTTCAAGCCTTCATTTTAACCGGTTTTGTTTTTTGTGGAATATATTCCATTCCATTCACTTTTTTTGGTGCAATTTCAACTCTATCAAGCCATGGATTCCAACTCTGTTTTCAATTAATAAATATTTATAATATTTTTATTTATGATATTAATATATGAAAAATTAATTATAACTTATTTAAATATCATTTTATTATACTTTTTTAATACCAAAGACAATTAAGTTATTTTACATTTTTATCTACTAAATTTAATTGTTTTAATCACATCAATCAAATATTTCACAAACTTTCACAAAAATTACTCTCAAATCCACTCTACTATCATCCCCAAATCCATAAAAAAGAACAATATGAATATCACCTTCTAATCAACCAAAACTAATCATCTTCCTTTCCCTCAAATCATCACCCACATAAAAACACACATTTAGAGATTTTGGTGTTGAAAAGGATCATCGTTGGATATTGAAGTCATATTTTGTTCTTTAAGGTGATATTTTCAAATTATTCACACGTACAGTAAAATTTTTAAACAATGGTAGGACCTGATAAATTTGCTAACATATGTTAATAATTAAGAACAACCGATACAATGATGATTTTTAGGTTAATTAACTTGATGTATAAATTATAAAAACTTAATTTAATATATATATATATATATATAAATAAAAGTTGTAATTAATTTTAATTATTAATTTAGTTTTATTTGGGAAAAAGACAATATTGTTGAATTTAGAAAAAAAAATTGAGTTAAAATCTCAAATGTAAAAACTAAATTAAATACAAAATAATATATCGAAGTACTGATACTCTGACATGTGACATTAAACTTTCATCATCATGTGACATGACAATGATCTATTATCATAAGTGATAATCTATTATTTCATAACAATTTTTGAAAAATTAAGAAAATACTTATCATAATAGATTATCATAAGTGGTAATCTATTATCACAGTGCCTTTTGTAAACATAAAATATTATCTCAACTGTATGTTGCATGAGTTTTGCCTTTTTACTCTTAATATATTAATTTAACTATTTAAAATAACATACACAAATTACAAGACATAAACAACATTAAATTTTTAAGTCTTCAATGTATCTTTTGAATCTAAGCATTTTTTTAACTCTTCGACATTTTTTCATGCATCATCATAAGTCATCGTAATAATCAAAACTCCTTATTGTTAAGAAGATGTTCATTTTCTTCTTTTTGTCACCGATCTTTAAGAGATACTCATTCTTATAAAATTAAACTCGATTAAATATAAAATTTTATTTATAGACTAATTTTTAATTATAAAATAATCAAATATCATAATACTGTTACTCTAAGTTATCTTTCTAGGTTATTAAATAAAAATAAAAATATTTTTTCAATAAATTTATATTTTTTCATATAAAAATAATAATATTAACAATAATAGTTTAATAAAATTAATAAATATTTTAAGACAAAAATTAAATTTAAATTAAGTGCAACTTTTACCCTTCAAAAGCGAAAACTGACTCACACATTAATGCAAAGGAGGCAAAAGAAGTAAAACACAAAACCCAATCAATGATTAATGTCATTTACAATCAACAAATGTTTTGTCCTCAACATTGTGGTAGGTTCTGATCACAAATAATTAATCAGCAGCACGCATTTTCAACAACACTCAATTCTGTGGGCGCGCAAAACCCTCCCAGCGCACATTAGCGCGGCAAACGCTTTCGTGGCCCACAGTAAAAACCGGACAAGGATGTGTTTCAATAAATAATGCAAATTTGGATAAGCATAGCGAACAGTGAGGGCAAGATAACCATCACGTTGACCACTACAATGCATCGCGCACAATGTGTAACACAATCGTGTCCGTACGATCTTACCAGAGTCCACGCTCATCGTTAAGTATTAAAATCTAACGGTGAAGGTATAAGGTGTAGGGAAGTAGTCTGTGACTCCGTGGTAGATTTTTTGATCCTATTTTTCAGTTAATTATTATGGGAATGTGTTAGAGAATAGAGATGTTATAAGCTTGTCAGTGCAGTAGAGAAAGAAAGAGAGAGAAAGAAAAAGAGAAATGGCAATGGCAACAATGGGAGAGAGTCCTCGGAGCCCAGAAGCGAAATTGGGTATGCGAGTTGAGGATCTTTGGGACGTTCAAGAGGCACAACTAAGTCCTACCGAGAAGCTCAACGCTTGTTTTGAAAGCATCCCTGTCTCTGCGTTTCCTTTGGCTCCTTCAAACCAAGGTACCTATCTCTACGTCACTTTTATGAACATATTCGTCTTTCATCATCAAAAGAACGTGAAGGGTGATTGAAAAACGAAGAAAGAAGTGATTTTGATTCCACCCAGATGAAAATTGACTTGACACCCAAGATAAATATATTTTAGATTGTGAAGTGTAAACTATCTGATCATTTGAGTGAGGCTTATTTTTTCATCTTGTTCATGTTATGGTATCTGCTATTTTTTGTTTCTTTGTGTCTTTTGGTGTAGTTCTCAACGTGTAAATTTTATTTTGTGATCAGAGATTGAGATCAAATCAGACGCCACGTTGGCCGAAGCTGTTATGAAACTGGCACGACACAACGTTTTCAGTGCACCTGTGGTGGATGTTGATGCTCCTGAAGATGCTAGTTGGATTGACAGATACATCGGAATTGTCGAGTTTGCTGGGATTGTTGTATGGATCTTGCATCAGGTTTGTTGGACATATTACATACCAATTCAATTAATTGATGCACACATATTAATCTGGAAGTTACTGTCATTTTTGTATTTTATGCTTTATTCAATTCAAAGTATATCAAATTGAATCTAGTATTATTACTATTGGGTCTGGTACAAATGGACAGTTTAGTGTGTGATAAGTGGTGTTTTTTCTTTTTGTTGAATGATGATTTGATTGTTATTATGCCTAATGGTGTTTTTAAAAAAAAATAATGGAACATTTGAAAGGTGAAATGAGTAAAAAGGGGTAATCAAACTGACCTCCTTTGAGGCTATGGATGATTACATTTATGCCTTTCTTTCATTGAAAAACCACCTTCCTTATACCTCTATATATTGAATTTTGAAGGTCACCATGTGTATGGTTTATGCCGAAAAAATAGGGAAGATATGTGTAAATATTGAAATATCACGGTGTCAAAAAATAATACATAAACTAAGAAAAGTAGATGTAATTTTTCAATCAAGAGAATATAACTGTAGTAATGCTAGACTTAAGTTAGTGCAATTTTGACATAACAGAGTAATTATTTTCACATAATGCTAGACTGAAATCACTATTTTCTTTGATGTCTCATTTTCACACTAAGCCTATGTCACTGTACTCTTGACAGTCTGAACCTGCATCTCCAATGAGTCCTTCTACTCCAACCAGTGCAAAGGCTATTGCAGCTGCAGCTAATGGACTGAGTTTTGCTCTAGAACTTGAAGCCTTAGGCCTTGGATCTGCTGCAACAACTGCAGGAAACTTTTTTTTGGATCTTACTTCATCTGAACTTTATAAGAATACCACGGTAATATATCTTCTGCCTTTACAATATCAAACAAAAATCATTTCTTTCAAGTGCTTCTTATTCTAGCTACATACTCAATTTGATTAATCTTGTTTATTTCACTAGCTAACATTTTAGCAAACAGGTTCGTGACATTGCAGGGACATTCCGCTGGGCCCCATTTCTTGCTTTGGAGAGATCAAACTCATTTCTAACCATGCTCTTGCTGCTTTCGAAGTACAAGATGAAGAGTGTCCCTGTGTTGGATTTAGGCTCTGGTACAATCGATAAGATTATTTCACAATCTGCCGTGATTCATATGCTGGCAGAATGCGCTGGACTTCAGTGGTTTGAAAGTTGGGGAACCAAGAAAATATCTGAAGTTGGTCTTCCCCTGGTTACACCAGATCAGATCATAAAGGTGTGATCCTATCTTAAGTTGAAGGTCATCATCAATTGATTGAACTGGATTACGTTAGCACATAAAATAGCAAGCGTGTTGATTTTGATGAACTTCACAATGGGCTATTTCTTTTTTCAGGTTTATGAGGATGAACCAGTCCTTCAAGCATTTAAAGTAATGAGAAAAAAGAGGGTTGGAGCGGTGCCTGTAATTGAGAGAGATAGCGGAAAGGCAGTTGGTAATATAAGCTTGCGAGATGTTCAATTCTTGCTAAATGCTCCGGAAATATACCATGATTATAGGTATGTATGTGTGTTATGTTATGAATTGAATCTGACAGAAAGAGTTTGTTAAACTGAGTTTTTGTACCATTACTTACACACTATTATAACAGAGCTATTACAGTAAAGGATTTCCTGACAGCGGTTAGAAGTTACTTGGAGAAGAACAAAAACGCGTTCCCAATGGTAAGTGAATATGTTACATGCAGAGAGGACTGTACAATCAAAGAGTTGATTCAACTGCTGGATCAAGAGAAGATTCATAGGGTGTATGTGGTGGACAATGATGGGGATCTGCAAGGACTAATCACACTAAGAGACATCATCTCAAGACTAGTACACGAACCCCGTGGCTATTTTGGTGATTTCTTTGATGGTGTTCTTCCTCTGCCTGCAAATACCAGAGTTTAATAATAGGCAAGGTGTCAATGGAGAAATAACCTACTGCACCGAGGTTTTCTTTTATTTTTTGGAAATAAATTATTTTAGTAAAAGTGAAAAAGACCTATGTGGCTCTCTTAAGGGCTCAAGACGTGTACTTGGGTCTTTGTATAAGTTGTAGGCAGTTTTTGCAAGTTACTTGTATCCGTTTTATTAAGTGAGTATTAGAGTGAGATTGTGTGTATTGTAAATTCTGGGGTGAGTGTAAGTAACCATAAGTTTTTTTCTTCTTTTTTACTTTAAAATTGTGTTGTCTTTCTCTTCACCTCTGGGCTTAAAAAGTTGGCATTGTGCTTATATAGATAACCAAAACGAGGTCATTGGGCATAAAGAACCGTAATAAATAACTGGTGACTAAGTAAACGAATGGTTTGTAACCAATCACAGTGAACCAACTCATTCATCTTGAGGTTGATTTGGAGCTTCTGTGGCTTGTGATGCTCTTACCAACAAATCCAATAGTTGGGACTTCTTGTTTTGCATCCGTCGTGTTTGACGTAAAAAGTTGACAAAAACAGAGAAAAGTTTGACGCACGAGAAGATAGCTAACTATATTGTGGAAAAGTTGCATTGAAATTGTCCCTCCCCTTCCAATCCTTTTCAACCCAGACTCTTGAGTGAATGGTACCACAACAAAAAGAGAAAATAAAATTATAAACTGTTAATTAGAAAACAAGGATACACGAATACTGTTAGAATCATAGGCGTTTAGTTGCCATTTTTTTTAAAACGCACCTTTTAATCTAAAGAAAAATTTCTACATACTAAATAAGAACAAAAAAAATAAGTATGATACTTCATATTACTAATATATTTTAAAGAAGTTTATAATTTATAGATTTAATGATTCTTTAGCCATAAATACATGATGACAAAATCATATACTAAATTAGTCAAATCCTACTCCTTTCATCACTTATCAATATAGACTTGGTCCGAATGATACTGCATCAATGACGCGCGGAAAATGATGAAAAAACTAAATAAACGTAGCGTTAACGTTTCCCCGTGATACGTTAAACAAATTAAGACACAACTCTGTTGCTGCTAAATGTGACTAGTGGCTTAGCTAAGATGCGGACAGGTAGATACGCCATCACCATATCATGCCTCCTCAGTTCTCACCGTGCAGAGTTTCTTACCCAGATCATGAGTCCAACAAGACAGAAACGGAACCATTTCTTTCCTCACAGAAAACATGTTATATCAATTTTATGCATAATTCATCCATCAAAGAATATGGTAGGCACAGAAGCCTTTCATTTTTATTTTCCTGAATGAAAATGCAGATGCAAAGAGCATACAACAATCTCTAGCTGGTAAAACCGCAAGCAAACATGACAAGATTTCCAAGTAAATATGATATACCTTTTTCTGCAAAAGGTAACGGCAAAGTAGCATATCGGCATGGCTGGAGCTACGAATTAAGATTTGAATTAAGCCCGTCCCAAGTATTGCTTAGAAAGGGGTAAAATCGCAGCATCTTAAAGTGCTGTCAGGTGTTGAAAGATAGTGAGATTAAAATGAACTGAGAATATCATTCAAATAATTGCTAATGCATAAATTCCAACTATCAATCTTCTTGGATCATTGACAACATTATGCAAGCTTCCCATGAGCCCCTATTAATCTTGAGTAGATCCAGTTACTACAACTACCTTATTATATTTCCTCAAATCGATTACCATCAGCTAAACATCATACCAAACTACCTGGTAAAAAAAAATCAATGTCCTTTGATTATAAAAAAAGCCGCAATTATGCAAACTGCAGATACGTAAATACAAATGGTCTGAATTTATGATAGCTAATGAGTGTACTGTTTGAACAAGTATAAACAACATAGATAACCTGTATGAGACACTATATACAAAAGATATTACAGAATTCGCATGAAAAAAAAAAATCTTTTTTGGTTGTTGAGGGATGGGCCCAGGAGAAGACTTGAATTTCACAAAATCCCATTCTAACATTAAGACCTGTAAAACAAAGACCCATCCAAATAGAAATACACATGACACAGGAAACCATTTTCAAGTAATCCTCATAAAATGAGTTCACCTGCTAAAAGATCTTATAATGTACTATGTACTTTTCCTCCTTATGTGATGCAATACAGCAGGGGATCCTTCAAATAAATCTAATAGATAGGTCTCTAGATCCTCTGGTGTATACTTGATGTATTTCCCCGCATGCCTTCCCTCTAACTGACTCCTAAACCTACCCACAAAAGAGCGATATGCAGGAATCACCTTCTCCGATATAGATATCCGCAGCTCCTCTCGAAGCTGATCATCCGGTACCTTCCAAGCAGTCTGGATCCTATAAATTTCTTCAAAGCAGGCATTGAAGCTTTTGAATCTCTCCTTCAAAGCCATCTTCGACGCATTATTAGAGCTCCCTCCAATCCCTTCATCCTTCAAACAAGACAAGGCCCTGCTCCAAGAGGCTCTGAGATACCCTGTAGCATACTGCCTTATCTGACCACGTCGTTTCCGAATCCAATTATCCCCCAAGACCTTCCCAAGATCCGAGTCCTTCACTTTCCGCACTAGGTAATACAGATTGTTCATCAAAAACACCTGCTGCATAGCACTATCTTCATAAAGCCTCGACTTCTCCTCAAGATTATACTCAAGCTCGGACATGAGCAACAGAATCCGCTGCCCCAAGGGCGTCATGGCCTCCAACTGCGAACCATCACCACCAAGATCATTTTTAAACCGATGGAGATCCTCCTCGCTAATCTCCAAAAGCGAATCCATGGGGTCACCATAATCCACAAGCAACTTGAGGTAATTCATGACATATCGAGGCAGCGGGTGAACATCCCCAGTTATGACTGGCTTCTTGGAAGTTTCATTCCTAATGCAATTCTCAAACTCAGCAAAAGTTCCTTTGGCAGCCTCACCAAGTCCACTCAGCACTCCATTGGCCTCACCAATCACAAACTCATCCGAAACCATGGCCTGCAAATCAGGCATGGCATCCCTCAGAGCCTCATACATGTCCAAAATCCGAAACAGCTTTTCCGGCGAGCGCTTACAAATCGAAATAGCCTCGCCAAAATTCAGCAACTGCATAACACACCCCTTAGCAGTCTCATTGAAACAAATCTCCTTCAAATCATCCAAATCCCCGAACAAACTATCACACAGCCTCTTCTCACCACTCAACAAAACCCCAACAGCAACCTTCACAGCCTGAACCCAATTCTTCATCTTCTCATCCAAACTTCTCCACTCAACCCTCTGAACCTCTTCAATACTCAACCGCTCAACACCCAGAATGACTAAACACTCATCCAGAGCGTCGCGACGGACACTGCTATAAACCTGAAGACACTCTCTTTCATAACCAGACCTAACCATGCGATCGATAATTTCCCTGAGATCCTGAACCGCTTCGGGACGAACCAAATCGACGAACAAATCGTCGCCAAGGCTCGCGCCTCGCTCGTGGAAGCGACTCGAGCCGACCTCACCGAAGCTCTCTAGGGTATCGTCGATGGCGCTGTCGTGCGAACCGAACGAGAGCGAAACCCTCCTGATCGAACCGTAGCGGCTCATGGCGTCGAGCGGGATCGTGTTGCAAATCAGCACGTGCCGCATCTCGTCCTCCAGTCGCGACATCGCAAGCTGAATCGCGTTCTCCGCCCGGTCCACGATGGCGGGCCCTGTGCGTCCGACGGCGGAGGACGGTGGCGCGATCGAAAACTGCTCCATCCAGTGGATGATCTCGTCAACCGCGGAAAAGTACTCCGCGGGATTGTTCGGAGGGTTGAAGAGAGAAGTGGATTGACGAGAAGGCTCCTCGGAGAGAGATGCGTCAGCGAGAATCACTTTCTCCGCGGCTTCGAAGCGGTCGAGTTCCTCCTCTTCGGAGGATTTGGAATCGTCGCCGTTTATTAGGTCGGAGATGCCGGAGAGTCGGTTATCGAAGGTGGAAAAGATCAGAAGCATGTCTTCGCGATCCTCTTTGGCGGCTCTGAGACTCTTCACGATCTGCTGAGCCGTGGCTAGGACGCGGTCATCTCCGCCGGCGCCGCCGCCAAGACTTGTGGTGGTGGTGGCCATGTTTTCCTCCACCAAAACGGTTTTAGGGTTTTTCTATATTTATTTGTTGAGTTTCTTTTTTCTTGTGTGTGTGTGTGTGTGTGTGAGCGGAGAAGGGTTGGAGTGAAGAGTTTGGAGTCAGAGAATTGTTGGAGTGAGAAGGGAAAGGGGAAAGGAAAAGGGAAAGGAAGATATGCTGGTGAGCATTATTCTCGGATATGTCAGAATTTTATTTATTTCTATTTTTTATTTTCCATTTTTTATTTTTTATTTTTTGTGTTGTTGCGGAGTGTTTGGGGAGACAGAAAATAAGGGAAGAAAAAAGCAGTTTTAGCCGGCATAGTTGGAGTTAGAGAGTGAGGACCTTGCTAATCACGCTGTGGACTTTGTGGGGTTTTTACGATCTTGGTTCATATTTGGGTAAACAAACAACCCCTTTCTCTTTTTTTAATAAGCTCACCAATCACCATGCCTCTCTTCTACATCCAAAATCCTCTTTTTCAACCCTTCTCCAAATTTCAATAATTAATTATATCTATCACAGTTATAATTGTAAACTGTTTGAGTTTAAACATTTGTCAAAACTTATTTTAACAATACTCATTTGATTAAAGTGAGAAAACACATGTACGAATCTAAAACAACTATATTGAAAGGTTTAACAGTAATCTAAGGATGACTGTTAGAGGAAAACATTGTTAACAATATATCACGGAAAATGATATATTAATTTAGTTAAAACAACTAAAATATGAACGTTGAACAATAATCCTTTTTCCTTTTTTTTTTAATTTAAATGTATTTTTTATCTTACTTTCTGTCCTTTAAATAAATAGGAGTTTAAGAAAAAAATGTTTGAACCAGGATATTTCTCCTGATATGATTAATTTGAGGCAGACCATTCTTCTTCAAAGTCCCAGTAATTTGCCATTAATTTAAATCGTTTTCATTCAAAGGGTATTTTTTGGGACTTGAACAAAAGAGATTTGGAAAATCACCCGGTATTAAGTAGTATCAATGGGTTTAATTCGTTCCAGCTTAAATCAAGACTAAAAATTATTTATTAAAACCCATTCGTTCGTATTAATTTGATTTAAATTTTAAAATATTATTGATCTAGCCAAACTAAATTAATATTACTAAAACCTGGTTTTTTCCAGTTAACGAGAAAAAGAGACTTAAATTAAAAATACGATAATAAAGCTATGGTTAAAAGATGGTTATAAAAAAATACATAATATATTTTTTTTATATTTATGAAAAATAATGTATAAAGATTTAGATAAAAAAAAATAATGCTAACTATTAAATTAAAATTAAATAATGAGTTTGTGTTTAATTTTTTTTTCTTCACAAACAAAAAAAACAAGTAAAAATGAAAGATGACTATAATATGTGAGAAAGTCACATCATAATAATAAAAAGAAAAAGAATATTTTAATAAATAATTTTATTTTTTATTATATTTATTTATTAACATTAAATATTATGTTTTATGAAAAAAATAAAAGATATATAATTTAATTTTCACCAATTCTTAATATGTAGTAAATATAATTTTAAATTTAAAAAATAATCTCAATATATAAATTTTAAAAACTTGAAAAATTTGAGGGATTCATGACATCTCCTGCTCTAAATAAGAGATGGATGTCATAAGACGAATATATATCTAGTTAGAAGTTGACTATTTAAACCTTATTAGATTATTGAAAGAGAATAGCGGAAACAATATAACTAACATTGATTCATAAAGGATAATCAAAATAGAGAATCGAAACAAATTGAAAAAAAGGATAAGACAACAACCACTACAATGACATGTATAATATATCTTCACCATTCAAGATGTGTGGACTCTAAAACTGTTATGAGAATTTTTTAGGACAGTTATAAAATGACTTGACATGTATCTTAACGGTTAAGGGAGTGATAGAATATATAAATAGGTTAATTTTATATTTTTGGGTGACAACAAATCGTGGGAACAATAATACATTGTGAGAATGTCCCATACATGAAAAATAATTAATCTGGTATTGGTTATTACAATTTGGATCACCGATTTTATTTATTTATTTTACAAGTTTCTTTACTTTTCTTGATAATTTAATATATGCAGTTTATTTTGCATTATTTACATTTCATTGCAATCCATGTATCTATTTATTGTCACCTCCATATACATCATTTCTTGATTCGCCATCTTAATTCATACTTCATTCATTGTGTTTTTGTTTTCCTTTCATCGTTATTAAAATCCACAAACAAACAAAACGGAGTATATTAGTTGGACATACACGAAATCCTAATTGAAATTCAAGTGAAAAAGATATCGAATTCTTTAAGTGTTTATGTTAGAATAACTCACAACATAAATAATTTCTACATCAAATTAATCTTGTATGTAAATATTAGAGTAAAATACCCTAGATAGATGGAAGAACATGTGTTTGCTAACTCTATTAAGAAAGAACTTTATGTAATTGATTTAATTTAAGTAATACTAATAATTTAACTATTAAAATTAAATTCTCGAAAACAATTATTAACATTAAAAAATATATTTATGATAATAAATAATGTTTTAAGTTAATATATTTAATTGTTTTGACGTGTCTCGTTCAATTATGTCATGTATTAATTACTTCAATTAGAAAAACAAAACATTAACAAATTGTATATAAGTTTTTTTCTTATTTTACCTACATCATTATATACTTTTGCCAAATTATAATATAATTTGACTTCAATATTGTTTTGATCATAATTTTTGTTCAATTTTTTCAATTTGGTTGTATTTTTTTTTTTCAATTTGGTCATAATATTCATCAATTTTGTTCAATGTGATGGTTTTGACTAACATTTTTTAAATCATTAACGAATGACGAACGCTAATTATTATATGTCATTTTATAATTTTATATATATATATATATATATATATATATATATTAAATACTTACTTTTAATATATATTATCAACATAAATAATTTCCATTTTGTAGTTTATTAAAAATACTTTATATGTGACTTCTAAATTAATTGTTACCTAAATAATTAATTTTATTGTCTTCGACAGGTAAATTTATTTATGTATTATAATCACTACAATTATAAAATAAAATATAAGTAAGCAAATAAAAAAAACCAATCAAGATTTTGAAAATTACTGTATAAAATTTAAGGTCTTATTTGTTTTATGAAATACATAAGAGTTACTAACACAAATTTTAAAATTTAACAGCTTTGTATAAAGTTGATATTAATACCTAAATTAGTATGAAGGTTCATTTGAAGATTAAAATTATAATTTTGATCTGACTTAATTGTGTTTTTAGTCATTGAATTTTTATATGAAATTGAAATTCTTCTTTGTCCAAATTTTTTAAATATTTTGATCCTCAAATCTTAAAATTAAATGAATAAAGTCTTTTTAACCTAATTAAGTTAAATTGTTTTGATGTGTCAAAAATATTTTTCAACGGACATTAAAACAAAAATGTGTCAAACCGTCTAAAAAACTCAAATATTAACATAAAACACATTAGACAAGTAAATAACAAGTAACATAATTAAATTAAAAATATTATATCCATTAATTTTGTAAGTTTTAGTACCAGAACTTATCAAAATTTAAGAGAAAAATGAATTCTAGTTTTACGTCAACATTTAGAAACTAAAAAAATACTTAACACTTTCTATCTTAATTTGATACCTTGTGTCAATTATGATAGAATTTTACACTACTCATGTAAGAATTTTTATTAAGTTTTCACCGCTAAACATTTTTATCTACTTGATTTAGGTTATCGATAATATTTTAAATAATTAACTTTATTAACAATTTCATGACTAACAACTCACCTCATACACCTAAACATGCATAGGAGCGTCAAATCTCAACTTATTTTGCAACATTAATTTAACTAGTTTTACTAAATTGAATACTACATTTGCGAATACAATGACACTGGATGGGTCAATTGTGGATAGTGTTTATCAACTATTCATTTCGTCTAAAAAAAGTTGTCCTATTATCTATCTTGTTATTGGATATTGTGAATAACTATTCATGGATTTTTTAATACACAAGTATTCATGGATAATCTACAAATATATATATATATATATATATATATATATATTAAAAATAATAAAAAAAAATTATTTAATAACAACTCTTTAAAATATAAACTTAGATAAAAAAATTTGATATTTAAGTACATAACAAATTAAATGAATCAATAAAATATTAATACAAATAAATTTTAGGTTTAATTACTCGGATAATACTTACTTTGGTAGAGGTGTGTCAATCTGGTATCCACTTCTAAAAAAATGTTTGCATCTCACCTTTTAAAAAAGTGTTTCAATTAGGTCTCATTCAGACGGAGTTAACTAACACAGTTAACGACGTGTCACGTGTCAGTCTGTGATTTTTTTTAGTTTTTAAAAAAAAAATATTTTTTTTTATTTTTTGAAAAAAAATAAAAATGCCACATGTCAGGTTCCTGTGTGACACGTGGCATTGTCATTGCCACGTGTCAGTGTCACTATCATATACCATTTGTGTTGATTTCGATTTAGTCACCATATATGCCTTTTTGTTTCAATTTAGTACCTACTTATGTATATATGATTCAATTTTGTCCGATTTTTTTTTAATAATTAAAATATTTTTGTAATCCACTTTTTATAAAATTAAAACTAATTAAGTATAAATATTTTTACAAAATTAAGTACTAAAATTTATATTGTTTCTCTCAATTTCAGACCAAATTTATTATTTGTATATATGTTATACTAATATTGTTTATTAAAAACGATTTTTTAACATATTACTATATTAATTAATTTTTTATTAAGTATTCATGTTTTGTTAATTCTTATTTTTTTTCCAAAATATAACAATATTGTCTCTTACTAATTTTTAACCAAAATTTATATTTGTATGAATGTTATACTAATTTTTTATTTATTGAAAATGACTTAATAAAATGACTTTTACCAATAAATTTTAATATAAATATCAAATACTTATTTTTTTATAACAATTTTATACTTAATTACTTTTAATTTTATAAAAAATGGATTTTAATTATTAAAAAAATTAGGTCAAAATTGAATCAGATACACATAAGTAGGTATTAAATTGAAACAAAAAGACATATATGGAGACTAAATCGAAATCAACATAATAACATCTGATAGTGACACTGACACGTGGCATTGCAATGTCACAATGCCATATGACACACACAGGGACATGACACGTGACATTTTTTTTATATATTTTTTTAAAGAAATTTATTTATTTTTTTAATAAAAAAAAACCACATATGACAGGTTGTTAATAACGTTAGTCAACTCAACTCTGTCTGAAAGGGACATAATTGAAGCACTTACTTTTTTAAAATGTGGGATGCAATTGACACTTTTTTAAAAGTAAGTACTTGATTGACACACCTCTACCAAAATGAATACTATTCGAATAATTAAACCAAATTTATATATTTCTATTTATTCCATATAATTAATATACGAAGAAAAAAAAATAGTGGACTGGACCTTGCTTTAAATAAGTAAATTAACATTCATAAATAATTTCACATAGATAAAAATAAAACTCAAATATGCATCCCATTTATAACTCTACTTAAAGTATCATTGCCTATTTTAACATTTTGAACATACAACAATTACGAAATCAACTTTACATTATTGCTAACAATCCAGGAACACCATTACAATCAAACTCACTCAAACAATTTAACTTTCAATTAAATGCAAGTAACAATGATACAATTTGCAAAATTTCAATCGTTCAACAACTCATAAATTATAAACTAATTATTACCATATTAAAACTCATTTTTACATTCCAAAATCACTTATTCCCCTAACCTAGTTTATATGCGAAGTATAGTTACGAATTATTTTAGTGGAATCTTTGATTATTATTATTATTTTTTCAGAACTGAACTTTAAAATCACAATTACTTTAAACCATTTATGTATAATTGTAAAATTTAATCACATCCTTCATTCTCACACAAGTGTTCTTTAATCTTAATAAAATCACAATTACTTTAAACCATTTATGTATAATTGTAAAATTTAATCACATTCTTCATTCTCACATAAGTGTTATTTAATCTTAATAGGTCTCTACGGTCAGTCATGGTCTCCCAAAATTTTTAATTTTTTAAAATATATATTTATTTTTAAAATTTTTAAAAATAAATGTTTTAGATATATTTTTATTTATAAAATATAATACTTAACGTTAATAAACAATTAAATATAATAGAGAAAAATAAAATTTATTGAGATTTTTTTATTGTCTTTTATTGTTTTATTGTATTAATCTTTTACTCTTATCTTCTTTTGTTTTTTTTTTTT
>Ga0209589_1001080_pt1 | contig 43241 bp, 27 predicted proteins | sample CowpeawhiteBW_FD_187525 | JGI IMG/M metagenome (GOLD analysis project Ga0209589, IMG submission 187525) | Root nodule microbial communities of legume samples collected from California USA - Cow pea white BW (SPAdes) (version 2) | ecosystem: Host-associated > Plants > Roots > Nodule | place: USA...
AAAAAAAATACCAGAAACAAAGCAAAAAAAAAAAACAAACATAAAATACCGCCAAAGAATACAGAATCACATGAACACATCAATTAAAGAGTATAGAATTTAGTCTTTAAGAATTAATATAATTATCATTGTAAAATTAATTTAGTGTGATCTTAAAAGAAGTTCCATAAAGTCCAGCTCATCAAATTTAGGACAACTGTCACAAGCCAGACAAATGGGGGAAAACAATAGTAATGTTGTAACCACCATACATTTAAGTCATGAGTGTTATTAAGAACAGAGTTTAACGATTTTCAAGTAAACTTCTGGTACACAAATCTCCAAAAAAATATTCATGATTCAAGGCCAGAAACTTAAGAATAGCTCAAGTTATGTACTAATAATGTCTACCATACATTAGTGGCAGCAGTAACTACATGACTAACATCAAGCCGACGTTTAAGGAACAACATTAAGTTGCTACATGAATAACGTAGAGTAAAGGAAACATAACAATCTAAATGAGGTCGCTGACAATCTAAAACAGTAACATCCAAATTAAGAGAATCTATCTCCCACCTTGTATCCAGATCCCATGTGTACACCACTTTTACGGATTCTGACTTCCATGTTCCAGCCATCAGGTAACCATTCAGGATGTTCGTTAGCATTTTCTACACTCTGAAATTATCACAAATGAACTAAGTGAAAAGTGCTAAAGTTTGTTCACAATGTTGCGAAAGGAAAACTCCCAACATAAAAAATCTTAAAAGTTCATACCCACCTGCTGTTTAGAATTACAATTTGTGTTACTGTTAATCTGTGTTTTGGTTTCTTCAGACTTTTCAATATCAGGGCTTTCCATTTTCAGAACGTGAGTTATGTTACTAAAGATAAAACAAATCTACAGAAGCCCTCAAAGTTCTGTACATCTCCCTTATTCCGATAATCTGTTTCCACTGCCAAACAACTTGCAGTCTGACTCATCTAACTTAGTCAAGTGGGAGAAGTAACATGCAACGCATACTAGGAATCACAACTTGCCCTCCAATGTAAACTAAGCTGTATTTTTTCCATCACCGCTGAACCCCTGAAACACAAAACAACTCTAATCATCAGAAAGATACAACTTCAATAGACATGCATATGCTAAAATCAAGAATAACATCTGAACACTAAACTTCAATGGACATGCATATGCTAAAATCAAGAATAACATCTGAACACTACACGATTCAACACTTCAACAACCCAGACAAAGAACAATGAGGGGTCAGAAGGAATTGCACTATCTCCATCCCCACAGAACTGAAGATCAAATTTCTCATACGAAGAGAAAAAAGGAAGCAAGAACATACTTTAACCAACCATAATCTTTGGTCCCTGGTTGGAAAACACAAAGGGGAAGTACAAAAAATATAATATAAATGAATCTAGACACAACAGATGCATTGATTTTAACTAAAACATCATCCAACCCCACCTCCTCGCCTCCGCGCCTCTTCCCCAACAAATCATTAACATACACCAGCAAACTAACAACAGAAATTAAAAGCATCAATTACTTGCACACAGCTGAAGCAAAAATTATGACAGTACATAAAGTAAAAATTAAGCTAAAAAAACAAAATTAGTTGTTGGATTAGGTAGTAATTACACTAAGAGAAAGAGGAATTGGTGGATCCGGCGATTTTTGCAAAGAGGGGATGTGAAATTTTGGGTTGTCCTAAGAGAGGCGAGGGTATGATATGAGAGGGTCTTCAGAGTTTTGAGGATTGCTTTTGATGCTTTTATTTGAGTCTGAGAATATTTAATCTGAGTCCACGAATCCGCCTCCCAACCCACGTGTTCTATTGAATGAAAGATTGAAATGCAACACACTTTTTGTTTCTCCCAAAAAATATTTTTATTTTACTTATATCAAATAAAGTTGGCTACCATAACACAGTGGGTTAGGTCAGTTACTCGTTCACTCACTCACGACATCATCGTTTTACTTGCACCTTGTCGTCGTTCTACTCTCATTTTTATTTTTCTTCTTCCTTTTAATCTCTTCTTCGAACATAAATAAATGATACTGTGTTTCTAGAAATACTTTAAAATCATAACAAAAGAATAAATTATTAGTTTATTGATCGAGTGATAAAAGGTAAGTAAAAAAAATATTTACATTAAATAAAAATAAATAAACCATACTGTATGTTTGTTTATTAATTTTTATAATAGTACATGAAATATAATTAATTCAACAATATAAAATATTCATGGCTTAATTTATATGAAATGAAATGGTGTAAATAATATAAAAGATTGAGGTAATAAGAGATCCATTTGGTTTGTAATAAATAAAACTTGTTGCATTTCTGTTAATTTGGAATAATACACAACCATTTTTTTCTTCTTTCACCTAAGGTAACTTTTTCAGTAATATTTACTCTCTTATACATCTTCTAGATATAAATAAATAAATATATTTACACTTTTTTTTCTTCTTATTATCAGTATTGTAGAAATGTTCAAATTCGATCATATATTTTAAAATTTGTGTTTTTTTCGTACAAACAACGACAAAGCTAGTATTTTGTTAATCTTTGTAGTAAAATAATACTAGTACTTGATAAATTAAGCGAAAGAGAAAAAAAAATATTTATCTGATAAAAAGATTTATGAAACTATAGAAGATTAAAATTATCATTATTTAATTAAAGAGTATGGAAATCTAAACTGAATGTGTTTGTATCCTTTGTCTTTTATTCTTAGATAAAAACTTAACCTTATGGAGTCCAATTAATATTTTTGTAGTTAAATATTTTTGAAATAGTATATTGATTTTATATTATGATTTTTCACACAAAATAGCGTGAAGTTTTTATCTGATCGGATATCAATAATAGTACTTATTTCAAAACTTTGGATTAAATTATATAGTACTAAGTAAGTCCGTATAAAGAAAATAATGTAAATATCATCTCAATACACGATTATTAAAAAAATACAGTGTATGCTGCATGCATACACGGCAAAATAGTCATAACTGAATACAAAACATATTCCATTCAATAACTACGTCATAAAATGAATTTGTCTTATTATTTTTCATATTCATACATGTCCCGATTGGGTAAAGTAGTTATTGATGAATTCTTTTTGAAAATTTTTTTTAATCAGGGTTTAGCCGAATTACTATACGGTGGTGACAGACTCCATATCTGATATATTTTTAAAATTAATTAATTTAAACATAGTATATAAAGTATAAAAATACGTCTAATTATAAATTATTATATAAAGTATAATTTTTAGAAAAATATTAAATTAGAAATCACTGAACACCTAATCTCGTTAAATTAGTTAAATAAAAAAATGTTAAATAATTTAAAAAATGACTTAGTATGAATATTTAAGGACAAAATTGAAAATATAATGTGTATACCAAAATATTTTTTTTATATAAATTTATATAATAATACAGAAGTATAAATAGTATTATACTATTGATACTATTAATATTAATATAAATAGTTATTATACTAAGTATACTATTAATATAGATAATATAGATAGTGTATGGAATTTAAATCTTCACTCATTGATATGTAGGTTAAATTATGTGTTTGTTTTCTGTTTTTGTTGAAAAATAATAATTTGTTTTTTATTTGTATCAACTTTGTTTCTATTTTAAGAAATTCAATATAATTAAAATATTTTAGATATTACTAACAAGTTTAAATTGGTATCACATGTTAGTTTATGAATTTTTTTATAAAATAAAAAATTTATTACATATCAAACTGATGTTATGTCAGTAACATTCTCACATGTCACTGTAACGTTATGTGTTATTGTTTTTGTCTCATTTTGGTCATATATTTTGAATTTGTCTTAATTTAGTTCTATTTTTTTATATTGAACATTTTTATTCCTATCCAACATAAAATAAAATTTAATTTTTATATATATGTTATACAATTTTTGTATTAAATTTGATAATTATATTATATTTTGAACAAAATTAAGTTTGTTTAGATTTATATTTCACATTCAACTTTATATAAATGTATTTTAAAATTTTATATTAATTTGTTATAAAAATGTTTAAAATTATTTTAAAATTTTACATTTGATTTTATATAATTTTTATTTTTAAACCAAATCAACCACTTGTATACAAATTATTGAATTTTATACATTTTTAAAAATACAATTATTTAAAATACAAATTCAAATTTAAAAACAATATTAAAGTATGTTATAACAAAATATTAATACAAATATAGTTCGATGTAAAATATAAATTTTAAAAGAGTTACAAAATTTGATAAATTTATTTTATATTATGAAATACAATTGATTAATAACTTTAACCTATTTGTTTGTTGAATTAATTTTGAATTTTTTTCTATTAACATTACATTATATTTCCAACTTTAACATTATGTTAAATAAAGTTTATTATAAAATATAAATTTTAATAAAATAAATCTTGTTAAAAGTATTTTATAAAAATATCAATTTTAATATAAATATTTTGTATACTACTTATATAAAAAATAAATTTTGGTTTTAATTTGAAGATGATGAACGAAGTTGTTTAATTTTTAAAAAGAATTAAAACTAAAGGGAAACAAAATAAAAATAAAGAGACAATTGAAAAAACACACAATAATTTATTGGACACCGGATGAAGTATTTGAAATAGGAAAAAAATACCATTCAAATATTACTTTTTTCAAAAGAATTGCAAAAGGATCCTTGAGTTTTTAATCATGAATGATTTTATTATCACTAAGCCTACATTACGGCCAATAATACTTAAAATTATTACTAGAAAAACTTATAAAACACTTCTGAATCATGCAGATTATCCATTATAATTATGATCCATTATTCATTAACCAATTTATTTTTTAATACATGATCATTCAATAAATGTTTTTTTATTAAGATAGATAAATTCGTATAAATCTACAATTCCAAAAAAAATCAAAATAATTGAGATTGAGACACTAACACCTGTATAATACTATGTCACACTTGTAGAATAATGGAATTTTTAACTTTCTAAATTTAAAAAAGAAAAAATACAAACCGACACGTAATATTAAGACACGTAATATTACTAATATAAATGATTTGATGACATCGGATTTAAAAAAAGAAAAATTAAGACAAATTCTCAAAATAAAAATTGAATTAAAACAAATAAAAGAGAGATAAGAGCAAAACATAATTTAACCTAACATAGAAACAATACTTAAGTAATTCGGACACATAACTGCACGTGCTTCCCATTAGTTTTTATACAACAAAAAAAAAAACTAAATTATCTTCCGAAATTTTTTAAAAATTGCTATTCTTAACATATTCACGACATGTATATGTTGTAGTTCTAGACACTGCAGACTCTGATCCAATCCAACCAAAGAAGTTCAGTCAATAACGGCAACAAAAGTCTTTGCTTCCATTCACGGTTATCTTCTCTCTCCCTCTCTCTCAATTCTCTACTTTCCCTGCAAGATTAGGGCATTCAAAACTCAATACTCACTAATCCTCCAAAATCTCTGGGTTCTTTCCCACTTTCCTCAGTGGAAGCTATTACTTTCTCGTTATTAGGGTTTGTTTTTTCTTCGGAAATCCCAAATTTCCCCCTCTCTGTCCTCAATTTGCACACTCAACTCAGAGTTTTACACTCTCAGTACTGCAATTTTCAAAGGGAGTAACTTAATCATTGTTCGTGTGTTCGCTTTTCAGATGGCGTTGCAGGAGAAGTTAGACAAGTTCAAGAAGCAGCAAGAGAAGTGCCAGACGACACTGTCAAGCATTGCAGCAAGCAAGGCCGCAGCAAGCCAAAAATCTGCCTCACATGGCTCGGCCAATGGAAAAAACGCGCCCCATCCAGTTAAGTTTTCGAACGACACCGAGAGGCTTCAGCATATTAACAGCATACGTAAAGCCCCGGTGGGTGCTCAGATGAAACGTGTTATTGATCTCCTTCTAGAGGTACCTATCCAACTTGCCTCCAACTATATTGGGTCTTTGTTTCATCGGGTTTGAATTTTATTATCATTTTTTTATGGTACTAGTGATAGATAGTCGCCCGCATGGGAGAAGAATTAAAAATGGAGTTTTGCTTGGCACTTGCATGCTTTGGATTGTCAGCATCTTAAGTCCTGTTTGGATAAACATTTCAACGAGACTTGGCATTGTTGGGATAAAACCTCTCAAAAAAACACCAGGGCATGTTCAATTAAGCTTCTCAAGAAACACTAACACTTAGGTCTTGCTTGGATAAATTTAAAATTAACTAGTCATTAAGTAAAAATTATCTTATGCATAAAGGTAAAATAAACTTTTGGAGAAGTTAAATGAGAGAATTTCTATAAAAGTTGAAACCTACGAGTTGATTTTAACTTATTGGTCATTTTTATCTTTTTCTTATAATTTTCTACTAGTGTTCATTAAGAAATTTATCCAAATAAAGTTTCAGTTCTAAATATCAAAACTGTGTTACTAAATCACCGAGGGGAGGGAGATATAAATTTTTTTTTTTACCGTAATAGTATACGGGATGTGTACAATATAACTTAACATCCACGTGACATGTATAACCATGCTTTTGTTTCAGCCTTCTTGAAGTTAATTTGTGGCTAATGAATCTGAAATGGTGATTGGTACAGTGTAAGGTTGATCGATTGGTTTAATCATACTCTTATCTTCATGTGTTTGCCGACAGACAAGACAAGCTTTAACACCGGAGCAGATCAACCAGGCATGCTACGTTGACATAAAGGCTAACAAAGATGTCTTTGAGAATCTTAGGAAAAACCCGAAAGTAAATTATGATGGCCAACGATTCTCTTACAAGGTTACTCTTATTCATACCGACATGATATATCTGTAACATTCATTTATGCGGATGGTCCTTTAGAAAATAACGCGTTCTACTTTTTTTGTTTGCTTTTGGTCTATAGTCAAAGTACGGTCTTAAGGACAAAACAGAACTTCTTCAACTGATACGTAAGTATCCCGAGGGCCTTGCTGTTATTGACTTAAAGGATGCTTACCCCACTGTGATGGAAGACTTGCAGGTAAGGTTACTTTTATTAGGCCCCCCCAACATTGAGCATTTCTTGGCATTGATTTTCCGGGACATTGGTTGTTTTGTTCCTAGATTAGATATATGTAATAATCTCTTCTACATTGTACTCATCATGTCTACATAATGTTTTTTTGGAGAAACATGCACATTGGTCTGTTTTGAAAATATTTTTTGCCACTTTCTCCTAACATTTACACTATAGCATTTAGGTTAGTGCAGAAGAAATCAAAACACTTTATTAATCAGTCATTAGAAAATCTTGCTGTTAAGGTGCTTCTAGCTTGAGTGAGTTCAGCCTTTCCTGATACACATACTGGAGTTGGATTATGGAGCTGTATTAACGGGCAGAATTTCAAGTTTTCTTACTGCATGAGTTCAATTTGAAGGGCATCCTGCCTAGTAGTAGCAGAAAGTCCATTGAAAGTTTCCTCCTTTCACTTAACTGCATCTGTTTGGTCTTTCCTCCTTTCAAGACCCACCTTGCTTATATTCTTATTGAGGTTTAAATGATGCTGAAATATGTAAACAAGAATACACCCATTTGATGAAGTTGAATTGAAATGACTTCGGTTAGATAAGTTGTAGTGCTAGTTAATGTTTTTGCACAAATTGCAAAGTCAAAATATTGCAAATAAATGTTTTTCTCATGGAATAGGATAGGACCTTACAAAATTTTTGGTTTCTAGGCTTTGAAAGGTGCGGGGCAGATTTGGCTGCTGTCCAACTTTGATTCACAGGAAGACATTGCCTACCCTAACGACCCCAAATTGCACATTAAGGTGGATGATGATCTAAAACAGCTTTTCCGGAGTATTGAATTGCCTCGTGATATGATTGATATAGAGAAGGATCTTCAGAAGAATGGAATGAAGCCCGCCACCAACACTGCAAAAAGGAGGAGTGCAGCACAAATTCAAGGCATTTCTTCCAAGCCCAAGCCAAAGAAGAAGAAGAGTGAAATCAACAAGAGAACGAAGCTGACCAATGCTCATCTTCCAGAGCTTTTTCAAAACTTGAACAATTCCTGATTAGCTCTCGACTAGTGTTGGATTAGTTCAAAAATAGATAATGTATCAGACAGACTAAACTAGATTAGCAGACTGAAATAGTCAGGAGGTTCTTGCTGCTCCGTCCTACTCTTATTTGTTTACAATTTTTATTTTTTATTTTATACATCAAGGCTGCAGCTAATGGACTGTTGTGTATCAACTTGTAATAATTTGTGAATCTTTGTATATTAAAACTGTGTTGTATTTATTTACCTAGTCTTGTAACTCTATACATTAATTAGTAGATCTAAAGTTCAATTCCTTTATTCAACTCAACAAGTGAAATAAAGCATCTCTTTGATCAACTTGACACAGTAACCTAGCCAATGTTTCAAAAGTGTTACTTTTCTTTTTTATTAAAACACCCCGATCTCAACGTAATTGAAAGAAGAAGTGAGTTGTAATTGTGTGATTATGAACAATAACAATGCAAGAAAGTATAACGATAAAATTAAAAAAAAAATGCAAGAAAATACAAGAATGAAATTAAAAGAAAATGTTTTTATTGATCTTGAAAGGTTTTATGTACAATGATGATGTCTGTAAAGTGTGTTATATATATGTAGAAGGCTTGTGTTTGCGAAATATTTGAATAGAGTCTAGTCAAGAATCTTACTTTGAATAAAGTCAAGTGAGATAAAAAAATATTTAAAGAAATTCGTAAACCAATTTTTAAAATTTTGGATCAAAAGTAATTTTAAAATATCTTAAATATGTAGTAATGAATAATAATTCTTCAGAGGTTGTAAATGAATAAAAGTGAGAGGTAAAGAAGGCGTGGAGTGAACAACTGTAAGTGTAGTTCACTTAAAATGTAAGGCGCCAATTTTGCGTGGTATTTAAATGAAAGGCGTTGGTTTTTCCCAGTCCACCCATTTTCCTTTTCCACCCAATTTGTTGCTTTTTTTGTGATAAAATAAAACCCACTCTCGCTTTCATCGGAGAAGAGAAGCGCAAAGTTGCAGAAGATGGGTTTCGCGATGCAATGCTCAAGCTATGGCTCTTGTATTTCTATTTCTGTCCCTCATCGGTTTCCACAAACCCCTCTATCTTTTCACGGTCTGTGAGTTTGCTCCTTCAACTCTCAACTCCTTATCCAAATTCATTCATCTACATTTTTTTTTAATTATCTCATGAATTCGAATTTCCTTTCCAGCTTACCACTGGAACCAATTCCAGACTGCGCGAAAGAATCAGAGGATAACGGTTCTTTGTGGGTCGGACCAGCGAAGCTCCAACCTAGGTTCTGAGAGGAAAAGGTCTCTGTTTTATTCATTGTTGCACTTCCAATTTTCATCTCCCGGGGTTTCTCCTCTTAATATGAATATAACTGTTTCAATTTCTTGTAGAAAAATCGTGGAACATGTTTGTCTGCTCAAAGCAAAGCAGGAATTATCAGAAGAGGAAGAGAACGACATGCTGGATTACTTGTACACTACGCAGTACCAAATGGGTGGTGTTGTTGCAATTTCATTAGGTGGAGCGGCGTACATCATATGCATTCCCTAATTACGTACCTTTATCTACCGTTGCTTTAGATTTTTTCCCCTACATGTAATTTAGTGTTATTTCCTTTTGTTTCCATTGACCTTGTTGATTCTTTAGGGCGCGTTTCTGCTCCAAATCCAGAGCGTTACACGCATGCGCTGTTTATGCGCTTTCAGAAGAAGCAAGATCTTGAAAAGTTTTATGAGAATCCCTTTTACTTGAAGGTTCTCAAGGATCATGTACTGACTTACTGCCATGTATGCACCAACATGTAAACACCGATTCTCTGTTTCTTTATTCTTCGGCTGTTGCTGCGTGAACCTCTGCGTGTGAGCAGTTTAACTTGGTCTTCGTTTGATTTGTGTTTCAGGGATTAGTCAATGTGGATTTTGAATCGGAAGTGGATGATGAGATGCTTTCTATATTTCGCAAAGGAGAGGTTGGACTATACATTGAAGGCTTGCTCATTAAATGTTCATTTGACCATAATCCAGGGCCACAATTCTATTCACATTAGAAACATTGAAAGAAAACGGGCATAAATGCATCAATGTTCTGAATATTTGTTCTTGTACATTTTAGATTTAGATCTCACTTTTTTCTTCATATCTCATTACGTATGTCACGCCCCGTTTCTGATTATTGCAATGTATATAATAGGAGTTCAACCATGGAGTGGAGTTTCTGCTTCTGATATCATTTAATGAGACTGCAGTGAGTAACCAGGCAGAGGATGCATTGGCCTCTCTGGCATCGATTATGTCGGAATCTCCTTCCTTGATAGTCCAATTTACTCATGGTATGCTTCCAGTTCCACCATCATTGTATGAAAGTTAGGGTGAGCTTTGGCACAATGGAAAGGTTGCTGCCTAGTAACTAGGAGATCACGGGTTCAAATATTGAAAACAACCTGTATGCTTGACCTCACTTGGTGGGAGTGCAGTAGGTTGCACTTCGTAAAATAGTATGAAGAATATCCTTTTCATTGAATTTTTATTTTGTAACTGCCTAACTGGGTTATTACTATATTGCCAGGTTTGAATTTCAGTCCAAGCTCTAAGGAGTATACTCATGGAATTGTGATACGATTTCGATCAGGTAATCTAAGTCTCGTTATCTTTAGCATCTGATTTCCTTTCACTGTAGCGCTGGTACTGGTTGATGATGGTATTTCTTCTGCAGTTGAGGCATTTGAGATATTTATGAACAGCAAAGAGTACAAAAATGTAAGGAACATTTTATTGTTTCTTGCAGAATTGAATTTTGGCTATTATTTTTCTTACAGATTTTGGTCTAAAGTAGTGTGTATTGTATTTTATTGACGATTATAATTTGCCACATTTTTAATGGAAAACGTTTCTGAATGTGTCCTTTTTCTGTAAACAATATAATTCTAAATTTTGTTTGGGTTTGTGTTGTCGTTTTCTCTGGGTAAATGATAATTCTAATTTGTTGGGTGGCGGTCATTTTTAGGTTTCTTAGCATGGGTTTTTTGGGGGAAAAGGAAGAGGTTAAATTTTTCATTTCTAATTTAATACTCTTTTTAAGGTAAAAGACATAATATGATAGATTACTATAATTTTTCTTTTATCCTTCGCTTATTTTAGTAGACATTATGTATTTCTCTTAATTTAAAAATGAAAAATTTCCTGCTCCTCCTTATTCTTCCAAAACCCCATGCTAAATATGCCGAGTTTTTCCATTTTTATCATATCCACTTATTAAGATGAACTTCTAGTGAGAAAATTTTAATATAACTTCATGATATAAGTATCTTTACAAAACTAAACTATTACCACTGTAACCATATCTTCGGAACATGCATAGCAAGGTTCTAAGTTATCTTTGAATTGCAAAACAGGTATGGCATTCTAAGTTCCAGCCTATTGCTTACAAATCTTTGTCTCTTCATTTTTCTGTTGATCCTGTGGGAACAGAAATTATGTAGTGAGGATTTTTATGGTAAGTTCTTACAATTCACTCACTTAGCTTATGTGGAAGGGAGATACACATTTCACATATTTTATGCCAAATGTTTGCAGGTTGTCAACAAGAGATGCGGCTTGGTTTCCTCTTTTTAGAAACAAGGAAGAAGGTTATTTCCTGCTTTTTATTTTCCCTTTGTTTTTTTTTTTGCCATGAATTGAGTACAATAGTATAAGTGTCCACTTGTTTTTGTGAGTTGTGACATTCTGAAACATAATTGCCTAAGTTTTTTGTTTATTTATTCATTTGCATGTAAAATTGTACATTTTTCCTGGACCTTCCATCTTTATATTGTACATTTTTCCTACATAGTACTTTTTTTTTTCTCCGGTAAAAAATGTTGCATAATTTTTCAATACTGATTTATGGACATATGCTAAACTAATAGCTATCTATCAGTTCAACCACTACGGTCAACGACAATAGTAATGAACCTTCCTGTGAGGGGAGGACTTGGATGGGTGATCTTGAGATAAGAGTCTATTCAGGAGATGCTTTATTTTTCCCCTGCAACCGCACTAAAAGATTTCCTTTTTACCAATTTATAACAATATGGCATTAACTTCTCGATTTCAATTTTTTTCGTTGTTGTTGACAAAGTTTGGTTTTCAACCGAGCTGTTATATTGTGTAATCCGTGTAGTCAATTTCATCTAGCGAGATTAGTTGTTGACAAAGATTGAGCCAGTATTCATGTATGTCTACATACTGTTACCTTCGCTACTAGCACTTATCATTTTTTTACATCCTTGGCAATCACATCGAATCTAATACGCACTAAAATGAAAAGTTGTAGTATCCTTTTGTTAGGAGACTTACACAATAATTAGCAAAATTTACAATTTCTTACTACCTAGACTAGTTCATTTATGAAAGATTGTTATAAAAGAGATTAATGACTTTTCATGAGTCACTAAGCTAAAATTAATAAAGACAAGTATTAGCGAGGCTCCTGCAAAAAATATGGAAATGTTGGGTTGGATTTCTCTGAACACCGTACTCTTGCATTTCTCCATGTTGAGCTTAAAAGGAATGAGAATTTGGGTTGTAATCTGGACTTCTACACTCAACCTCAGGAAATCTCAAGCTCAGGCTCGCTTGCTCTCAGCGCCAGAGTTGTCCAGATTGAGCTTTGCAACTAACTCTTAAGGATGACTTTGAAAACTTAATTTGTTTCCTCTGTGAGTTTGACTTTATCTTTGAGAAGCTTTACTTGTAATTTTTTTTGAATTCTTCCTTTTTTTCTACAAAAAGAACATCAATATTTAGAAATATGCTTAAGAAGTTAAAACATCTACTGCTAATTAATATTTAGATTACCTTAATATTTTATTAAAACAAAATTTAAGATAAATTCTATAATATGTAGGTATAACATGCATTTATCACATTTCCCACATCAGAGTATCTTCTATCTTGTAGCTGTTTAAAACCACAAACAAACTTTACCTAAATTTAATAAAAGGATCACTTCTACACCATTATTCCTGTCACTAATGGTATAATTAAGCCTACTTGGTAAGTAATGTGTAGACATACTTGAATTTGACTTGTTTGGGGGATTTTATTACTTTTACAGCAACGATCTTTTATCTGTTGACTAAATAATTAAATATAATAGTCTTCTGTTACATATGGACAGTGTATGTTAAACCTTTATTGTCAAAGTCCTACAATCTTATTACGGAGACTTCTTTTAATATTATTTACAAGCATGTGAGTGAAAGAAATTGAGGGAAATTACTAAAATCTAAGTTTTTATAAAATATCAAGCATGAAAGAAAAATGAGATCTAGTCATCACCCCTTTTACTGTCACCTTACTATTTTTCTTTCTTTCATTGTTCACATTTTAGTCAGAAGATCCTTTTTAGCATACCTTCTAGTGTAAATTATTCAGATACCCAACCCGAGAATTACACAGGTCATAAAGATTTTAAACAATTTTTGTTTGCAAATTTTCAAGAATAAACTTTGTTCATTGGGTAAATGTCTGATATTTCATTATTTTTCCATTGAATCAAAGTACAATTTCTGTCTTTAGAAGACATGGACGATGATCCTGACGAACTATTCATCCTACATCTTTAATGGGAAACTAAAATATTTTACACCAGAAGCCTGCAAAAACTTGTATAACTTGACAAGCAGCAGACTGATAGATAGTTGATCAGTTATGAAGGGGGTTTGGACCCCCTGGAACATCTCGTAGAGAAACTCCATAAATTGGGTGGACCTTTTCTGTGCTAGGTCCCTGTTGTGTCTTTCTATAGAAAAGCCATGAGATTGAGAGCCGTTGAGAAGAGGTGCTTTTTTCTTTTTGCTTTATTTCCTTACTCATCCATCTACCGGCCTTGCAGCAACTTGAGAGCTGGCTAAGCATCAGTATAGTCATTAAGATCAGAAGTGAGAGCCTTGAATATTGAACTGCCATCACTGCAGCCTTGTGAGTTGTGAGAAACTTAAAAATACCAACTACCACAGTAATAAAGAGAAAGGCTGAATTTAGTTTATTCCCTTATGCGGGACAGTTTGTTGTCCCTTTATACGAGGTCAGGGAAGAATTAGAGAAGATAGAGCCAAAACTAAATTAATATCAGTGAAATGGCCAAACTGCCCACTGATCATAAAAGGATTTGCTGTCGACCATTGTCTGGATGAGGATTTAGTAGTTGTGCTTGTTTAGGCACAGTTGCTGGTGTTCACTTATTTTGATTCAGGTCTGTTTGTTGGGATTTCCCTCTGATGATTCAAATAACTTTGAGAGTAGCCGAGAGGATATAATTAGATACTACTGCATTAAACTTGAACTCATGATGAATAAAAGCTGCGCTTTTAAATTATTGTTCAAGAAAGCAGGAGTCCTCTTTGGTCCTTTTACTCTGGTGGAGTGCCAAATAAAAATACTGCTTAGAAAAAGGATGAGACCGTTGACTTTTCTATCAATTGGGTGTATTATGCCTCTCATTTAGAGTTTTGATAATTTAATCGTGTGATAATAATTGAGAAGACTTGTGCATGCTTTCATATACACCCTGTCCTTGGATCAGAATGACAAGTAGTGTTGGTGCCTATTTTCCGATTTAAATTTTGTCTTTCCTCGTCTGCCCTGGCCACTAATCTAGTCTTATTGGTAATCTGATGCGATATTTATCTATTTTTTAATTCGTGACCCTTCGATTCGTTTTCTCAGTTACCTCATTCAGTCAATACCAAAATCATGGTACTGATGCAAAAGCAGCTGTCTGGTTGCTCTTGCCCTTCCAAGTCATTTCGTGGTCTCAATTATGATGAGCGAACTGTTGAAGAATGGGGTCCCTGATAAGAAATCAGAAGAGAACGGATAGTTGAATTCCTTGTCTCAATCTTTTTATCCTCATCTGTTATATTTAGTAGGTATGCTTTCGAGCCCCATTACTTGTGAAGTTGGCTACCTTCGTGTCAGTGTAAGAGATAAATGGGTTGTGTCATAAGTTAATGCTTATGAGTGTAGCAACTGTTTTCCACAGAAGGTCTTGGCTAAAACCACATGAATGAGGGCCCTTTGGCGCCTGTTCTAATTGACTAAACTTATTGGTGCTTCAGTTTCATTGTGCATTAAACAAATAAATAAATAAATAAAACTAAGGTCATTCTCAATCATCGGTCCCTTTGATGGGTTTACAAGTATAAGCATGCACCGACGGTAGAAGTTGAATCTTGCCAGCCAGTGGTTAGGACTTAGACGTTACCCACATGTTTAGAATATGTTCAAATCTAAAGGTCACGATGAATGATGATATATCTTAGTAGTGACTCTTTTTGGACTGAACCCAGACTATGTGCTCAATAAGCTGGACCCTCTTCCATTTGAACATTTTATACTTCAGTTTTGAAGATTGTTAGGAAAATTTAAATACTGTTAATTATTAGCTGCTTCTGTCTTTGTTACTCCAGTTCTAAGAGTTCCTTTTATTTTAACTGTATTTTCAATGCTTGAGTTGAGCTATATATTGGACAGGACAAGATATTACAAAAGGCCATTTGATTCTTCTTAATTACTGTTAACTTTTCCTCAATCCCCATGATCACATCTCAGGGTTTTTTGTTCTTGCAGGTTGAGTTTGATTGTGATTATGCTGTGCTGTTACATGTCTCTTGTTGCATCCTAATGGGATACCAATTTGACTCCTGATTAACAAGGTGGACCCAAGATCCATTTAATATGGCCATGGTTATTTAGGTCAAGGTGATTTCGTGTGGAACAATATAATGGTCCCATAATAGTACTTGTGGGGATGCAGGACAAACGTCAAAACAGATAATTTAACATTCTTTTTCTGTTGTTAATGTTGACTCTATTTTGAACAAAACTACTTCACACCCTGGCAATGTATTAAACTACCAAATATTAATCCAATGGGGATTTTAAATATAAATAAAATATTAAAAAGATGTTTATTAAATAAACAATTAAGGTTTAATAAAAAAATTGAAGATATGCCAAATTAAGAAAGACACGTGTTTAAGTGTAAGAGTAAACCCTAAAGCTATCTTGCTAGATTCAAGTTTATAATGTAACACTGCACACGACATAAAAAGATTTAATTCTATTCAGCTGTAAAGTAAACTAACAAGAATGGAAATGTTAATAATGTTCTTTTGAAAGATTTGCCTGTCATGTACAAATTATTGTGAATTGATGAAACTTGTCGTTTATAATGTTATTAAAATTACGTGTTTTTCTAAGTATGAAAAACATTATAACCGTCTTGGTCTGGAGCGAAGGCTTGGAATACTATTAGAATAAATCACATGCACTAATAACGAAAATTTTGAAGTATCATTATAAGTTCGTCTACTTTTATAAAATATCATTCAGAAATCATATTTCTGAATAAAATATGATTTCTATTAAATTTTTATTTTTTCATCAACATTTTTAGGTTTATGCGCGGAACTCTAGTCCATTCTTTTGCAAACTAGTCACTTTACGAGGTCCTTTGTCTTCTGTCCTTATAGTTTTTTTCATGTACTTTTATAGATATGAAAAATGTCAAATATTATTTTATAAATTTTGTTGAAAAGACTTCAAATTACACATTCAATAATGAAAAATTAAAGATATTAAGATATTATATTCTAGAGTACACAATTCAATATGTTTTCAATGTTTTTTAATATTATGTAATTTAATATGTGTTTTTAAATTATACAATCCAAAAATACATTCTAAATTGCACAATTGAAATTAATTTTTCAACTTCACATCAATGACTCCAATTTTTTTCTTTTAGTTTAAAAAAAATCCGAAATTTGTCTTGTTATTTCTTATATTCCTCATCTCTAGAGTATAAAGATATTCTCAATAGGAATGTGCCTTATCCAATGATTCCCTTGTAATATACGTCTTTATTATTTCTCTGTTCATCTCAGGTGAGGCACATTATTTAGTTGTTATACAACCATCACACCATGCACTTCCAACTACACCTTCTACCACATGTGCAAACCCATCACCTCAACCTTTTCTAATCTTTCCTCTTTCTTTTTAACCACATACACACTCCTCTCCACATCTCAGAGTCTGTACATCGTACTACAACACTACATCACTTCCTTTGATTAGATTGCAATCAATCACTGTATCCTGCTCTTGCATTCCATTATTTTTCATTTTTATTGCAGTTAGTCTGTTTTAAGATTGCTATAGTGTTAAGTCAATCATCAATGGATTAGTATTCTGATATGAATCCTGGGTGCCAGACATCACTTACAACGATTGAATACAGGATTTCAGCATCAACAATTGAATAATCAAGAAACAAAATTCAAGGACCTTGTCCCATGCTGCTAGTATCTCTTTAACTTATCTATTTACGAATTCTAATGCCAGGAATGTCTTTCAAACCCATTTTTATAGCAGTTTTTCGGAAGAGAGCAGGAGGCCTCTGTAAACCAATTGATTCAGAAAATTGGTTTGCCAGTTCAGCTACAGTGGTCTTTTCCCTCCCAATTTCCCTGATAGAGTTGTAATAACCAAGCCAAGCATGATAAGCAGCTTCTTTGATGTCATTATCAATCTTTGCCATCGAATTCTCAATCTGCAAGGATCATAGACAAAAATTGCAGTTAACTTCTATACATTCTAGATAGTGCTCGTGCAAAAGCCATGCTCAAAATAAACATGGAGTAATCAAAACTATATCAGGACACGGTATGAATTTTTTGGATTAAAACATATATGGCATAAAAATAAAAATTTTGTATACATGAGAACAACAGCAAGAAATGTACCTTCAGTTTTGCCTGTGGATATATGCCAGGTAAGGGTAATTCCTGTAGAGGTAGATCCTTAATTTCTTCTAAAAAGTACTTTTCCCATGGAGCAATCAACAATATGCCTTCCCCTTCTTTGTCTTCTCGACCCGTTCTTCCAAGGCGGTGTATGTATTGTTCTCGGTCAGAAGGAATTCCAACCTGGATTTCATTTAGACACTATTAATAAAAAGTGAAGTGTGCACTACATCCACCTAGATTTCACACATAGGGAAATGAGTAGTTCCTGATGGAATCATTGTCTAGAAAGAAATCCACCTTTTACTTGACATTTTCAGCAAGAAACAATTCACAGTCTCATAAGGAACATTGTTTCTGTAGTTGTTAATTTATCCTCACAGATCAAAAGGAGAAAAAAGAAAGAAAATTTTGCAACATCCTAAGTACAGAAAAGCATGAGTGGAAACACAGTAAAATATGTAAGTATACCTGTATGACTAAGGTGACATCAGGATAATTCATTCCCCGAGATGAAACATCAGATGAGACAAGAATCAATTGTTTGGATTCCTTGAACTCATCTGATATACGAGTACGATAGAGCTGAGGTTTTCGAGAATGCATCTCCCTGACATTCATTTTCATTTCCCGAAGAAGGTTATACATGAGTGAGGTCACCATTCCGGTTATACAAAATACAATAACCTGTAGGCAAATCTATGAGTCAAAACCATAAGGTATATAGCAAAACAATTCAAAATCTGAAACAGCATATGTATTACTAACCTTATAATCAGGTGTTTGCAAGATATGCTCCTTCAGAATATGATGCACTAATTGAAAATGTGACTCGTGAGGAGCAACGAGATAAGATTGCTTCACCTGTGATAGCCAACCAGAACAACCATACAATCATTAAAACAATAACAGTTTTACAAAAATTCAAAATTATAATGGTAACCCCCTCTTCCCCAACAAGAAAAAATGTATAACCTGAGCCTCTGGAAGTCATTTAAATATCTATTTTACTTGTGCAATTTTTAGAGTATGACAATGGTTGTTGTAACTTGCCTGAACAGGAGTTTCCACGCAACCCATTCCAACAGTGTCAACATACTTATGTTCCCTTTTCAAAACAAGCTGGGATATACGACGTACCTGTATATTTTTAAGCATCAGCATCACTGTTGACAGAGTAAAGAACCTGAGATTAAAGATTAATTATTGAAAAAAAAAATCTAACCTAACCTCCTTTGGTATGGTTGCAGAAAACAGTAAAGACTGCCTTTGACGGGGCAAACAATCCACAATTTTTTCTACATCCTTTCTAAATCCCAGGTCGAGTAAATGATCAGCTTCGTCAAGTACAAGCATCCGCAAGCCCATTAATCGCAGAGATATTCCAGACTTATTCTCAATATGATCCAGTAACCTACCAGGTGTAGCAACAAGTATCTGCAAAAATTGATACAAGGAAGTAAAATGCATTGTTTTTTTTACTTGGAGTGACAATTTTATTACACAATCAGTAACATCTCTTTTCTTCTGTTTTTTCCCCTTGCTCACCAAGAAAACACCTACTTTAGGCCAGAACCCAGATAATAGGAAACATAAATAATTTTATATATAACACAAAACCTGGCATGGTTCTGATTCAAGGCGTTTTTGGTCAACTTTAAATCGTATGCCTCCAACAAGAGTCTGCACCCCAATGCCATCTTGATATTTCAGCAAAACTTTCGCTACAGCGGCAATTTGACTAGCAAGTTCTCTAGTAGGGCAGAGAATAAGAACATATATTGGGGGAACCCGTTGAGATTTATTGCTAGTCATAGCTTTCAGAACTGTTTCAATAGCAGGAAGCTGTTTGCACTCAACATCATTGATAGAAAAAAAAATCAAGACAAAACGTAGTATGATAAAACAATATAAAAAATGTGGGGTATACCAAAAACGCTACACTTTTTCCCGTGCCAGTTTTAGATTTGACTAAAGCATCCAGGCCTGCAGTGCAACATAGCTAAAACCATCATCAAAATCAAATAAAACACGGTCATCTTACAATAACAAGCAAAAGACTCAAACTGGACTCAAACAAAATGCAGTTGAGAGAAAAAAAAAATACTATAATGCAGGAACATTAACATACACAACTTTTGTAAGATGAACAAGAGATAATCACAACAACAACAATAAATGGAAAATAGAAAATGGATTGACCACCCAGCTGCGAAAATCAAATCTGAAACAAAAGGGCAGCATACCCTCAAGGCAAATCGAGAGGCTAGCCTCTTGCACCCGTGTCATATGAACATAACCAGCTGAAGAAAGTGCCTTGATAGTTTGCGGTGATATACCGGACTCATCAAATCTACAAAAAAACAAAACATCTAAATCACCATTGCAGTAGTGCTGTTCGACAAAACAAACCAACCATTTCATATCGATACAAGGTTTTAAAAATGGCCTGCTTTTTGTCCCAACGTCAAGGTTTATGGGATGTCTAAAACCACCATTGTAGCTATATCCGTAATTTCCAGCAATGTCAATAATCAATAATCACAATTAAATTAAAATTTTAAAACTTAAATGCATCTATCAATACCCTGCTCAATTTGCATTACCATCCCTCCCACAACCTATAAGTGCATGCTCTAATTAATCACAAAAACTCAAAGAAAAAACGGCTTTCTATTACCAGCGTAAAAAAAAAAATTAGCTGAGTAGACAACCTTGTGTTGCTTAGAATACTTTCATGGCTGTTTTGTTTCTCACTCTCTTGCTCCTCAATCTGTCTCAACTTCCGCTTAATAAGTTCACGCCTAATAAACTCAACTTCTTCAGATGGCTTAGGCACCACCCTCTTCTCTCTCTTCACATCATACTCCCCCAAAGAAGCACTGCTACCCGTCTTCAAACTCAATTCATTCTCATTCTCACTCTCGCTCTCATCGGAAGAAGAATCGTCACTACCTTTCCGCCAAAACCTATACTTGTGGGCCCCGACACGGTTGTTCCTAACCTCAGGAACCGAACGGTAGGCCCTAGAATGTTTGGGGCGAAAATTAAGGTTTGGGGTCGGTGTCGGGGTCGGTGTCGGGGTCGGGTTTGGAGTCAGGGGACCGTCGTTAGTGTTCCAGAGATCTTGGGCGCCTTCTTTGACGAAGCGGTCCGCAAGGGCTTTGATTTGGTCGTTAGGGGATAAAGGGCGATGGGTGGCGGTGGCGGCGGAGCGGTGGTCGGGGGAGAGGGTGGAACGGATGTGGGAGCGAATGCGAGCCTCGTAGAGCTGCTTCTCTTGTTCGATGAGTCTCTTCTGTTTGTCTCTTGCGCGTTTCTCGTGCATGCGCTTCCACTTCCACTTGTTAACGCCACCTGGAAAGGTTCTAGGACCGCCACCCATGTGTCGGAGCGCCACCTTGTTGTAGGTGCACGCCACCTCGCACACCGTCCTACGCCCTTCACCAAGCATCCAAGCCCACATCGCTGGAAACAAGCACGACCACTGCAGGGTTTTAGTTTCAGCAGCGAAACCAAACTGAGGTTTTAATTCTTTGATAAAAGGGGTTATGAAGAATGTGATTAAATCCTAAATCAAACCAAGGATGTCGCGAATTATTTATATCAATTTCTATGATAATAAAATCCTAATATTTTAAACAATATAATACAATAAATATACGACACTATGAACACAATCAAGTTTTAAACAAACACAAATAAGTCACACTTTTTATATTTTTAACATCCGTTAGAAGATAATAATCATTTATATTTAACACTTATGACACACCTATACTTTAACTTAGGAACTTAGGTCATGTATTTGTGTTTAATAAAATATATAATTTATAAAATCGTAATACATTACAAGAAAATATTTAAATAATGACCAATTTTAGTGACAAAAAATAATTAATCACTATATAATTACAATTTAAATATCAGTTTCAAAACTAAAAATTATTCAAAATGTAAGTAATTCCAAAAAATTATAATTGATTTCTAAATTGATAATTAAAATAATTTCTATTATGAACTATTTTTTAAATTGATCACTAACATTAACCACAGAGGTTTTGATTATCGAAATAATTAATTTCTAAATAGTCACTAATATTAACTATCAGATTTTGGCTAACAAAATAATTTGTCTCTATTTAAAAAATTAGTCTTTAATATATTTTTGATTACTAAAATTGGTCATTATTTAAGAGTTTTATTGTAATGGTACTTTTTATGATGACAATAATTTATATTTTTTTATATTGACAACTTTAGTACATATAGTTTTAATTTAGATGTACACAACAACAATCATATGTTTACTATGTTTTTAAGAATTACCGTACAATTTTCAATATTCATATATCATGTATTTATACGTATTATTTTGAAAATTTGAAAATTAACGTATTGACATATTAGATACATGTGGTATTCCATACACATTATATCCATGCATCATAAATAATCATCATCTTTAATATTCATTTTTAACAACTAAAACTAATGTTGCAGGAATCAGCCATCACCTTTTGAAAGCAACAATGTTTTTTTATTTTATGAGATTTGTTATATTATTATATAATGTAAATTTATCTTATTTATAGTAGCCATGAAATCTCCATCATATTTCTCACTTTAAATCTAATTCACCGGTACAATATTGGTTTACTAAATTAGATTTGTACCACTTATAATTATTATAATTATCTTTAATTGATGTAAGATATTTGACAAATTGGTGAATTACAAGAAACTGATTTTTAATTTCCTTAACACGAATCTTATGCTGCTGTGACATACGTAGAACTGATTAAAGGTTATTTGTTTATCTAATAAGCAAACGAACAAGACATCATTAATCTGTGACTTGTAGAGATTGGTGAACATTTCCATATCATCATAACCACCCCAATGTTAGCTAATTTTGGATTTTCTATTCACATCAAATCAAATAATAACATCAAAGATATTAACAATTGAAGTGATGGTGTTCACAAATATTGCACAATCCATCATCAAGGGGTCCTCTAAAGATAACACGAATTTGGGAAGTTTCACTGATTTTCCCCTTCAAAATTGAAAAACAATTATGTTATGATGATGCTTCCATTCAAGCTTTAGAATGCCTTCTCGCAGCATTTCGTCTCGCGCAGCATCCCACAAAGTATATAATCGACTGCATTGCACCAAAACAACGCCATCAATGTCAGTGACCTTAAAAATTGTTTACCTTATTTCTCTATAAACATTCTTAACACAAGAAAACAAGGTAAAATCATTCGAGTTTGCCTTACCAAGACAACAAATAAAACAACATTAAATATAGCAACAACTCGCCACTCGGTTTTCATGTATTGTGCCACACCAGCCCTGGATTCAAGATTCAGAACAAACAGAAAATGGCAGTGAGACAATATTTTACTGATCTAGAAAATCAGAAATACAGCATGATCATGCTTACTTGCAAGAGTCACAGTCATAGCATTTGATGGCTCGAGAATTTTTGTATCGCTTGCAGTCATTGTTGGGGCTAACTGGATGAAAAGTCAAGTCATAGTAGGATGCATTTGCAGCAGGATATCCACACCTAAGTTAGACAAAACCCAAACTTAAAACAACATCAGAAATATGCACTCATTTTCTTATCTGGAAAATAAACTATACCCTATTGAAATGCATTTGGGTAGCTATTAAACAAGCAGCCAGAGAATAGAACCTACTGAGAAGGTGGTCGGCAGCAACCAGCTTCAATTGGCGTCAATTTAGCTGATTTATACTGTTTAAGAGTCTGCATAACAGGAAAATTGGAAAGGTACTAATCACAGCTTCTTTTTTTGGTGTAGATGATTTAAATTCAATGGAATAGTATAGGTCACAATCACACCTTATATTTTTTGGATAGGTTGTTGCAGTCTTCAGATTTGACAAGACAAACCTTCAACCTCTCCCAATTATGAGAATTGTTTAACTAAAACAAAAACAAAAACTTCAAGCTTTTGGATGTTGAGGTGCTACTGTGCACCAACAATTCTCCATCATACTGACAGAAGTTTTACCTCTTTGAGAAACCAAGAACTAAAATCCTGAAGCTGATACTCTTTATACCTAAGCAGACAAGAAGGTTGTCATTGATCTTTCATCACATCACATATATCATGGAATTGTCACCATTTCAAATATTAAGGATCATAATATATAAAAATAAATGAAATACTTGATTCCTTACCTCAAGCCAGTCACGCTATGACCTGATCCATTGTTGGTGACGATGAACCTGACACAATGGCAGAGCGTTACATAAGTGAATCCACACATGAAGAGACAGTGAGGTTTGCTGAAGAAAAATGCAAGTTTTGAAGAAATGCCACTCATGTCACAGTGGAACAAACAAAGAAGGATAACCATCAATGAAACATCAACTCATCATTCAATTTGGATTCTCTGAGTTTTTTTGTGTTGCTCTGTGTCTTCAAAATACATTGATGATCACTGATTATGAAATTTTAAAATATATTAAAAAGATATTTAAAGTACAAATCAGTGTGTTTTTTAATACTTGGCAGAGGACACTAAAAAACTCAATAGAGAAACTGAACTCAACTTAGTTACTAGTGCAACTAGTGCAAATGAGCGTTTTCACAGTTTCTTTTACAAAATTAATTGCAAATGATACTGATATGTTACATTACACAGATTCTAAGTAACCTACTACTGCTAAAACAATAAAGATAATTCCGCATATATGTACCATGGACTGCCAAGGTAGCAAATTCATAGAACAAATTCGGCTAATGAACATACCAATAAAGCAAAGAAGAGCAGAAATACAAATATGTTAAAGACTTTTTAAGGCCAGTATATGAGACTCCAAACATAAACATGACAGAGACAGATTATATTTACAAAAAAGACAAATGATAATGAGAACAAAATTGCATTGTCAACCAAACTGCATACTTACACCAATACTGTGAAGACCAGGATTCCCATCAAGACAATGAACAGCGAGATCAGATACTGCAAGTACATTGTCAAGGATGATACCCAGAATCCAAAATTTAGTTCTACCATTATCTGATGTAACCATCTTAAAAATAGTGCATCTGATAAGAAATAAGGATACAACCCATAAGAGTATGGAGATGTCTTTCAGGGCACCCAAAAACCCAACTACAGATCTGCACAACAAAGAAACAAGAGAGAAGACAATGCATTGGCAGAAAATATTCAAAAGAGAAATAAAGGCATCAAAATCATATAGAACGCAAAGCTGACATCAAGAAAATAACTGCTCCGAGGCCTATCACAGGCAAAGTGAGAGACTTTCTGCAGCCATCATGATGAGTGCTCATCCACACTCCAAAAATTATCACAACAATGGCCAAAAGCTGCGCAAGGTGAACAAGAAACCAGCATAAACAATCACTAATTGTAAAAATAATGATAATAAAACACTTGCAGCCTGTTTGATTCCCTTCTCACTTTTTAGGTTTAAAAATTGTCTTCAACAACATTTCCATACTAGATAGATTCTCATTTAAAATCTGTTATGTTTTGAAAATTGTTTCCAAAACAAGTTCTTTTGCAAACCGGAAAATAAAAACAGCGGGAGATGTTTTCTCATCTTTTTCTGTTTTCATCTTCCCCGATTACACACTGCTTTGAGCCTCGCATCCTACACCATTTGTTTAAACAACATTGTTTAGTTGCATTTTGAAAACTAAAAGCACCTTTTTATAAACAGAAATAAAACACAATCGTGGTTCTCATTCGGTTTTTCATCTTCAGTACACATATAAACGGTTAGGGAAAGAATGCAGTAACTGTGAACAGCAGGCAAAGTTGGCAGATAAAAATCGTATCTTCGGAACAAGTTCAAGAGAAAATTAACGAAGGGTATTCAAGAACAACAGAAAAAAAGCACGTGAATATAAGACAGTAGACAAAGAAAAAATGGAACAAAAATCCCAAAAATCGAAATGAACTGGAAAACTCGATCACAGTAGGAATCAAACAGCATTACCATGGTGAGAAAGTTGATCCATCGAGTAACAAAGGTGCTAGTTCCCATTCCCATTTTCTTCCGCAGAGGGAAAACTTGGAGTGTCTGAATATTCTGGGTTTATCTTAGAATTTGTACTTTATTCAAAACAATTCAGTTTTTGTTTCTACAAGTTCTGGAGACAAAGACAAATCATTCACTAAAAGGGAAGCGAATGGTAAGTGAAAAAAAAAGGGGGTTCATTCAAATGATGAAGCATAATGGAGAAGCAGGTGCATTATGTGCGATGAAGATGCGACACACGGTGTACGCTAAGAAACCCAACACTTTATGACACGATACCCTATGCTATTCACACCCAACACAACACAACACTGTCCCAAACCAAACCCAACACTTTAAAGAAAGCTGTCGTTTTTTCTCAAAATTAAAAATGAAAAGAAATGAAAGCTGTCTATAGTTATGGAGAATTCAAACTTGTGGTCACACATCCCCAGTACAACGTTCACCCATGCTGTTGAAAACCCTGGAACCAAGTGCATATAAGCTACTGTCCAATTTGTTCTTTTTAAGACATAATTCAGTTTTGTTGACCAGTAACTAAACTAATAACATAATCATTGTTCTAAACCAGGATAATTTTGTGGGGCAGTAGTTAAAATATTTTTAAAATCTCAAGGATTAGTTCAGTGGAATAAGGCATGTTCCGGTATTTGGCATGTCAGAAATTTGAATTTTCACTTCTTTATTTAATAAATATGAGAATGCTTAATTGCTATGAATATTTTTCATAACTTTGTTAATCATTATTAGTTGTTAGAAGAGGAAAAAAAACAAAAACATGTATTTGCTTGAAAGGGAAAAAATATATTTTATATCTTATTTTCCTTTTTCTGTTACTTATTCTCACTTATGTACTTTTTCTATTTTTTTAATAAACACTCTTATTTTCATTTTATTTTTCACATGTATTTATTTTTTTTTTCTATTTCCATTCATTTTTTTATCTTTCCGCAAAAGATACCTTAAAGAGAAGTTTAATAGAAGATACTTTTTTTCATGATTTTTATAATTATAAGCCTTAAAAATGAAAATTCTTTTATATATATATTTATATATATATATATATATATATATATATATATATATATACACACACACACACACAAAATATTTGTTTCAACTTATGTAGTTTTTTAGAAATTAGAAGATAATATATTATTTTTATCAAAATCTTAGTTGTCATCACGTGTGATTTAATAATTTCCAATAAAATTTATATTTTTATTTATAAAAATTAGAATTGCACTCCTTTTGTAAAAAAATAAAAAAAAATAAAAATAAAAATAAAATAAAAACTTGACTAAATGACATTTTTGAGGGAACGTTATTTTTGAAAAGTAAACCAAACATGACAAAACTATTTTCACGAATTTCATATATACATGTTACAGCATATATGGTATTCACGTGTTTTGAGTTTTCAAAATTAATTTCAGGTTTGAATGTAAAAAGCATTAATGCCTCATTTTATTTTTATCTTGGAGAAGAAAATTATTTTATGATCTAATAATAACATAGTGGTTTCCATATTTCAAAAAATATAATTTCTGAAAATACAATATTTAAAATAATAATACTAATATAATAATAATAAAAAAAAAATTTACAATGGTACGGTGACAAAATGAATGAATTTAATCCATTTTAACTTGATGTGCTATTTGTCCACAAAAAAATGTACTGAATTGGACTGGCCCACGGATATAAAACATTAAAATTTGCAACCCATACGATTGGTAACAAGTTGTTGGTTCGCCATTTTTTATTTTAAATTTATTTATTTATATATATATAAATAATATTAAAAACATATTTAATTATATAAATAATTTTTTAAATTTTAATTAATTAATTAATAATATTTAGATAAATTAAAATGATTATTTCATTCACATATGAAATCATTGAATTAAATATATTTTTAATTATTAATTTTTACAAATTATTGAATTAGATATATTTTTAATTACTTTATTTTTAGTAAAATTAGAATTAATTTCTTGAGATAAATTTAATCTCACGTTTTTTAAAATACATAAATTTAGTTTTTATAACTAAATTTAATTCAATTTATTTCACATTTCAAACCAATTTTTTATCTTAATTAATTAAAATTTTAAATAAATTTAACAAAATTTTTCTAAAAAAATTAAATTTACGTGATTTTAAAATCAAATAAATAAATTAGACCAAATTTAAAAAAAATATTTCTTACTAAAAATTAAAAGACAAAAACACATAAATTATTCTATTATAATTAATGATTAATAATTAAAATTTGATGTTAATAATTTAATTTTAATTTACAATCCTATTGTATACATGTATTTTAAAGAAATATAGTATAAAAAACTAATCTTTTAAATTATTTTAATTTTAATTTTTAATTAAAAAAAAAAGACAACGAAACAACTGGTCTTAGCTCGCCCATTTGACGGTTTAGAAACGGACAAGTGGACATGTATTTATAGGAACCCCTCCCTCTGAGCCCAGCACCTCCCCCACCCAAAAGGCAGGAATATGCCTCTATGACTACCTTTTTACAAGAAATAAAATTGCTATCCTTCCACCAATGCTTTTGTATAGAGTAGTAACTTCAAATGCTCCTTAAATTGCACCCTGCTCACCCCACAACAATGTACAATCATAAAAATGCAAGCAACAAAAAAAGGCTTGCTGTCACAAATTATTCCACTCTGTTTGCACATGTCATAACAGCTGATTTCATCCTTTCTTTATCCAAAGAAGTTTGAACTATCACCTGCCCAAAATTATTCCTTCATCACGGTTAGACTATCATACTGTGAATATGCCTTTAGTCATTCATCTGCATTTACAACAATCTAGAGAAAACAAAGAAAAACAGAGACCAGAAGAAACATATACAGCAAAACCCTTTTTAACGACAAATTAAAACAAAGCCGATATCATTACCTCTTGTATTTTATTTCCCGATCGAGCGAGTAACTTGTATTGATCCTCAAAGATGGATGCCATATAAACCTGGTACAGTATTGGTTTCCATACACATAAACAACTTGAGTTAGCCAAAAGAAAATTCTGTCTGTTGATTCATCATTTGAACCTTTATTGGCCTTCCACAAACAACGTGCAAAATCCATAATGCAAATTGTAACTTATGTGGAGTTCTGACAGATCAAATACTGAGCTAAAACTCATTCAAGAAAATAATAAAGAACATGTATCCACACCTGAAAAGTTGGAGCCAAACCAGGGCTTCTGAAAAAACGGCCTTTTGAAACAGACTGGACTCCCTCAATCTTTTGCAATTCTTCAACTAGGGATTCCACTTCAGGCCACTGTTAAAAAATGAGTATACTTTGATGATTAGTCATGTCAAGTCAATAATCCATCTCGACAATAAAATAAACGTAACATACGTATTGAAATTGCATGGCAAGCATTATTCTTTCTCTCATGTGACTAAAATGAAATTATTATGCATATAAAACATAATTGCAATAACTCAATCTAGATATTAAAACCTTGGACATTCTGAAATTTGATTAAAATATGTCGTAACAGAAAAGGAATAGAAAGGATGTTAGCCAGCATATATAATCCCTAAGAATATAACGGGCATATTTTGGTAAATAAAGTGATTTCTACTTTCTCATATGAAGATTACCTCTACATCTGTTTGAGCTGCTTCTAATCTCCCATCTAAGGGGTCATGATCCCCAATTATAGCCTCTAAGGAGTTGATTAATGGATCAGGCTGTCATAAGAAGACAATGATTTGCTAAATAATAAAGTGTATAAACACTGTTTGATCTGAGTGGACTTTGTCAAAATAATCTCCACAATTCTCCCCTAATCCAAGGGAGATCTTAAGTAAATAACAAAATAGAAAAAGAAAATTACCGTGACCTCCTTTAATGATAAAAGTATGCGCTCAAGAGCAAAGTTTAATTGGTGAACTTTTGCCTCCAGAACCTGAAACAAAAAGTAAGGCTAAAACAAAAACAAAGTAAAACTATAAAGAGTTCAAATATCAAGGGTACTTCTATCAACTTCATCTATTAGATATAAAACCACTCATGTTGTTTGTTTGCTGGCAAATTTGGAAAGTTCTGCTCTTAATTAAACAAAGTCAGATGTTGAGGGGGAATGTTGAAAAAGTTAACACCATCTATATTTAGTTTTTGTTTCTAGCTATGTTATTTCTAATAACATTGCATGTTTGTTTACATTATAAGTATAAATACTTATATTTACAACTTGTCATTGTAAAAAGTGTTCTCTTTTGAGTAGTGTGTGTGTATATATAAAGATTAATAATCATGAGTTTATCTTTAACAATATATTCAACATCACTACCACCCTCTTTCTCCTTGGCATTACTTGTCACGTGTAAACCCAACATGGAACAGGCCGGGTTGTGTTTGGACAGACCAATACCTCAATTCAATAAAAATTCTCGGTTTGAGTTAGGTTGGATTTCTGCCTTTTTTTATTATTAGACCTAATCTACCATTGATAGCGTTGGATTAGATTTGGTCATTTGGTGGGGTGCGGTGGGTTTGTATTATATCAGACCAAATCCAGCTCAACCCACCGGTAATCGTATACCACCTGCTAATTAACACTGTGCAAACAGATACAATACAAATCATCTTTGTACATCCACCAACAACTTGCACTGTTGGATAGTTTATTCATGGCATCATCTATATTGAAAGCATTGAAAATATACTGCAATGTCGCGGAAGAAAAAAAGGAAACATGTTGGTGGAGGCACACATCGTTATTATTTAGTTGTTGAAAACAATTTCCTACTTTATTATTTTAGGAAGGAAAATACCTGACCAATCCTAAAATACGATGCAGGGTTCACAGTGGCATCCCACGATAATTCAGACTGATGAATCAGTGCAGAAACTCCTTCAATCTACAGTGATAAGTAGTAATCACATCAACTTTTAGGATATTTTTACCACCATTGTAAACTCCGATTCCATGAAAGGGCAAAAAAGAGTATCCAGGTGCTTACAGCTTGGCTCAATAAATAGGCCAAACAAGGCAAATCCACTGGAATAAGTGACGTAAAGCTAAATATACTAGTGAAACTGAACTCCATAATACTAGCATAACGATTTTAAATGTTGTATATACCTCAACAAAAATTCCAAAGTAAGCTATTTTCTGGATGCGGCATTTCACTATATCCCCAACTTGAAGTCTAGCCTGTTGTAAGAAACATAGAATAAATCAGAATAACACTTCATTTCATTGAATCAGCAAACATGCTCCATGCTAATTTAAGAAATGCTATCCTTACTAAAGCATTTACCATAAGATTTCTCTTCTTCTCAACCAATTCTTCACTTTCTTTCCGCCTTAGAGAGAATATGAGCTTTCTTATTTTTCTGTCTGCCACTAACACATTTGCCTTAAGTTTCTGCAAAACACAAACTATTGATATCTTAAAATTAAGATCAGATAATATTCAGCTTCCGTCTATTAACATAAAAAATTTGAGGAACATATTTGGGCAGTGCATTTATGTTTTAAATACCAAACCTGTCCAATAAACGATGATAAGAACCTATTTTTCTCTTGGTCATAAATCCTTAGCAGATCTTCCAATTTCATATCTGGTGAAATTTTATCGTCAACTTTACCATCAATCTCCAGAGATGGAGGAGAATCCGGAGAAAAAATCTTAATATCAGTGTCAAAACTTGTAATAGTGCCTGAGTTTTGCTTGTATATTGATGGATCCAAACCCTTCTGTTTTAACCAAGTCTCAAAAGCTAAGAACTTCCATTTGGAATTAAGATTACGGTATGGCAGAAATCCTACCAAGGAACCAAAAGAAACCTGTAAAATTGTTTATTTGAGTTATTAAAAAAACAATATAAGATAAAGAAACTGTTTTTATTTACAAATTAAAGTCCGTCATACTGCTTCCTATGTACTTACAATGAAACCTTTGGTATTGCAGCTTACTAGTTCCACATCTCCTCTGTCTCCGGTCTCAATCAAACCTTCTGCCCTGGTCCAATCAGCATCCTCACTTTCCTACAAAATTGAAGAACACAAAGGTTAACACAAAGTCAGGAAAATAAGTAACTAACTCGTATAATCCATATAATCTGACCTTGAAATCTGACATATCAACAGAATTCCCGAAATTATCATTGCTTGTTTGACCTCCAAGATCAAGGGAAGTGCCCTCTTCAACAAATTTCGAGGTTTGTTCAACATATTGATCTAATCTATAAAAAATGCATTCAAGTAATTAACGAAAACTGAAATCATAACCATAAACTTAACCATTAAACTATTTTGATATACCTTTTTGGCTTTGCCTGTAGTGCAGCATCCACAGGCAACTCCATTCTAGAATCAACTGACTTTACATCTAATGATTCACTTAAATCATTTGGCGCCTGATGTAACTCCAGCTGCTCGTGTTGCTCCAATTCCTAATCAGTCAAGCAAGAAATTAGTTAAAAACCAGGCTTACTCCACAAAAAGTTTATATTGCAAGTAGCAACAAAGGTTACACCTACATCATTTGGTACCATGGCATTCACTTCTCCAAATTCCTCCTCTTCTTTTTTAACGCTTGGTTTGTGTGGCCGCTCCAACAATGTAAAACCCGGCTCTTCATTCCACATATTTAACTCACCATCATTGTTCCCTTGGTCCACATTAGATGAAGGCTCTTCAACCGTATCAGTACTCTTGGCAACCGGTGTTTCAGGCTTCCTCAATAGTGTCATGTCGCTAAACTTCTCTTTCACTTGCTCATCCCGCATGTTCAGTGACAGATTGGGCTTCATTCTCAACCTTGAAGTCAACGTTTCCGCCTCCCCATCATCTTTAAACACGGTCGGCTTCCTGAGAATAACATTGGGAACACTACTCTTCCTATCACTTCCCTCCACATTTTCAGACCGGACAGGTTTCTTAATCTCCAATGTTGGTTTGTTATTATCAGATTTGAACTTGAATCCCTTAACAGGAACAGGACGCACCAAACCAAGGTCATCCAGTTTCCTTGATGACTTCCCTCCCTTAGAGCCCTCAAATGGAACTTCCTCCACTTCCACAACTTTACCACCATTCTTATAAAAGGCTTTCTCAATATCAAGATAAGAAGCATCAGGGTTTGCCTTTCTTCCCATTATCTAAACCAACAAGCATAACAATGGTGCACAGAACCAATTAGCAAGATTAAACTATAAACATATAAACAAAGGTACAGTATTATATGAAACATTGTTACGCACAATAATAATAAAAAAAGAAGAATTAAAAGAGAAGGGATACCTTGGCAAGGGTGAGCTTGGGGTCTTCTCCGATTAAGCGACCAAACTTGAGTTCCATCATGTCGTAACTGTCGAGTTTAGGAGATTGTTTTTCTTCTTCATTTGGAGACTGTGAAGCGAAAACCTTGACTCTCTGCTTCATAGAAATGGTTCTTGTTGGTGTTCTTGTGTGTGACGAAGACCAATGAAGATTGGTGAAGAAGGGTTTACTACCGGTGAGAGGAAGAGAACCCATTTGATTTTGATCTGATTTTCAGTTCACAGCGGTTGCCGTTACTTCTTGTCTTTTCTCACAGTCGGAGACACTGGAAACTGGGTTTGGATAAACGGCCAGCGAGGTGTAAAGAACGGGGAACGCAGAGTTATCCCACACACAATAAATAAAATACTAGGATATTTTTAAAAAAGAAATAAATTAAAATGAATTTACCCACTTATTTTTAATTTTTTAATGGATGAGGTGACTGTTATTTTATTTTATTATTTTCTTTATTTAATCTTATAGATTAAAAATTATATTTTATATTATTTTATTAATATCTTTTAATTAAAATAATATTTTTTATTGTTTTACATAAACTAATATTATTTTATATTAATAACAAAATTTTATATTTCATAATACGTGAATACTAATAAAAAAATGACAAGTTATGATGATAATTACGTCAACATGCATTCAATAAAATTTAAGAAATATTTGATTGAAAATTTTGAACTTTATAAAAAAATTGAAACTTAATTAAATATATTAAATTTATCGAGATTTGAAACTTAATTAAATTAAAAATAAAATAAAATAATTGGTGATTCAAATCAGATAAAATTAACTAATTTAATACCATATACCATTTAAAGAAGCAAAGGGAAACATTTTACCCACCAACCTTTTTTTAATAATAGAATAGAGAAGAGAGAATGTTTAAAATGTCTAATTGAGTTAGATACGAGTAGATAAAACTATGGATCATGTATATTAATTTATAGTAGAGAATGAAATAAGTTATTTTATAAATCATGTGTTTATATCATTCCAAGTTATTTTACTTCAATATTGTAAACCTGTATTGTATTCCAGCGTGTGAAATAAATACTTCTTCAATAACAAATATTTTTTAAATATATAAATTATATTATATTTTATAGTCTAAGACTAGATAACTTCAAATTGCAACTTATTTTACATCAATGTTTATATGTTTCTTTACAGAAAGATTTAGATTTTCACATAAAAGATGATTTTGAGTTATTGATGAAAGATAAACGCTTTGGTTAATTAGGTAAAAGTGTGTAGAAAGAAGTAGAGAAAAGAGATTGGTATGGTAATTGATGATGAAGTGAGATGATAAAAATTCATTGGTGAAATGTGGTGTATGTTTCTTAACACAGAATTAAAGAGGAAAATGACAGCGGAACGAATATACTTATGGCTCGAGAAAGGCATCTACATGCCCAGAAAAAAACAGAGGGCTTAACGATTTACAGTCTACACTAACTGTTTGCAAATTTGTGATTATAGTTTTTTGTAATAGCCCTTGTGTGAAAGAGACAAGCCAACCCCAATGAATGAATGAATGAAGAAAATGGCAAAAATATTGGGGTTTTGGGGTTGTGTTAGAGCCAGAAAGATCATAATCATGCAAAGAAACACTTAGCAGTAAAGCCCCCCCCAGTAGAACTCATATGTTATCTACTGATCTTTGTCAGAGTTAGGTTCCTCTTCATCTTCCTTTTTCTCTGTCTCTGCCTCTGTTTCTGCCTCTGCTGTTTCTGTTTCTGTCTCTGCCTTTGCCTCTGCTTCTGACTCTGACTCTGAGCGATTACTTGCAGCCTTCTTACTCTCCGCAGCCGCCGCCGCAGCCTCAGCCTCTTGTTGTAGCATTTCACTTCTCTTCAATGAAGCTTGCTTCGACAGATAACTGTAGCTTCCCTTCTCCTTGAACAACTGAGAGAAGTGTGGCTTGCAGTATAGGAACCCATCGAGAGCAGCATAGGTTGAAGGAGTCAGAAAACACCCTCCATGTGCACACCTGAAGCATGATTTGTGGTAAAACTCACCTTCCACTGTCAACTGTCACAAAAATTAAGGGTCAGAACTCAGAACTCATAAACATGTATAATCCTCACAAAGCTTTCAAACCTTTTCCAATGGATAGACGGTTTTCTTGCATTTTGAGCATTTATCTTGAGTCCCAGAGAAGAAGGCAGAAATTTTGCTTGGTGTCCTATTCTGTGGTAGATAAAACAAAACAGTGATGAAAACCATGTAGCCATGTCTACACAGAAAGGATATTGCTTCATAGAAATCATACATACCAGCTCGTTTGGTGGCTTTGGAGCTGATTGAAAATAACGAAACAAGATTATGATTAGCCCCAGAATTAGCACAAAAAGAAGAAAACTTTAATGAGAAAATTTTGTAGCAGAGTTAAAGATAAGGATTTTACAAGAATTGACTCTCTTGGGGTAGGAGCCAGTTTCCTTGAAAAGCTGCTCATAATGCACCTTGCAGTATAAAATTCCATCGCCGGAGCAGTAGTTGCTTATCTGCAACGGAAAACACGACAATGGTTTGGTACGAGAATCGATTTTCCATGAAAAAGATTATAAGAAAATGGAAAAAAAGAAAGGTACCGCGAGAAGGCCATTGCAATGGCTGCATCTGAAGCAGTTTTTGTGATAAGAGACCCCATCGGCAGAAAAGCTTTCGACGAAGTGAACAATTTTATCGCAAGCCTTGCACTTCTGTTGGGTACCGCTGAAAGCCATTTATTTATTTTTTTGTGTTTATTTTATTGTCGCACTAGCTAGTTAGATTATTACCTGCGACACAAATGGTGGAAAATAAGCTAGCTAGCACGAAAAGATGGAAGTGGTGAGGGCTCAGCTTGAACACCAAAGGATCACAACGCCTTTTGTAGTTGTTGTCTCCTGCGAAATTACCGTAACAAACATCCATATTCTGTGGATAACAAACATCATTTCCTTCTCTGTTACGCTTCTACACACATTTTCTTTTCTAATTATAGAACTCCATGCATAACTTTCAGGACAACATCACACCTCTATAACAGTCAGATCTATTTTTATTTTAATAATTAATGTACATTTTCATAAATTAAAATAAAAAATTTATTTTATCATTATACTGTTGTGTATTGTACATTAATAATAATTTTTCTTCGGTAGTTCCCTTTATACAAGTTTTTTTTTTATTATTTAAAATGTGTAAGATTTATGTCAAAATATATATCTAAGTTACTTTTGGTCATGATTTGTAAGTGAAATGTAACTATTATGTGTACTAAGACATTATTTAATGATAAAAATTTTATTTTTGTTAAATGAGACTCTTATGATTTTAAGTCCGGAATTTTATTATGATTTTAATTTTAGAAGACATATCGAAGAATTAAGAAGGAAGTAAGCATTTTACCTCCACTCCTATACAAGCTAAATTATTAGACATACTGAGATTTATATTTATAACCTCATTTTTATCTCCATAAACAACGTCATTATTTTTATGTCAAATCCTTATAGCATTAATAGGGTCAATCTCTTGGGTAAATATTTACAAAATTTCATTTTATTTTGAAATGATTTTTTATTTTAAAATGATGGCTGAAATCGTTTTTATATATGTTTGCATGATTCCATCTCACGTCCAACCGGTTAACACGATCGCTTGTTTGTGTAACATGCAAATTGCTGCTCTTATTACTACAAAGGAAGAACAAAGAAAGAGCAAATTTTGAACCTATAACAAGAACAAGAGAAGATGTTGAGAATTTGGAAGAAAAAAGCTTTAACTGCCAAAGCATGGAAGAAATTTCCTGGGCGAATATCCACGAGTTCGAAACTTTGCAGCTTTCTCCTCTATTTCCAGAAATTCTTCTCCCTTGTAAGCTTCTATCATTGCCCTTTTCTCCTCTGCTGTTCGGTGAATTTCTGCAACTTTATTTTGCATCTTCTCCACACACTTCGCCTTGTTTCTGTCCAATTTTTCCTGTTCAATGCAAACGTTTTCATTACAACATTAACCTCATTCATCGTATAACACAAAAAACCATTAACGTAATGCCACCTCAATTCTCTTCAGATGTGCCTCCGCTGATGCTTTCTTACTGTTCTCCCACAACACAACAGCATTGTGCCTTTTATATGCCCTGTTTCACATTTTCACATTAGTCAACCTCACTTTCTGCAATACACTCTCTTCATATCCAACACTCGAATGTTGTTGGGAAAGAAAATTGATGTCAAATTTTGTTTACCTGTTTTCTGCTTTTGTTTTTTCACTTTCTTCCCATGCTTTGATCAGAGCTAGTCTTTTCTCTGATTCAACCCTTGCAAGCACAGCGTCTGAGGAAAAACATAGGTTACTCGTCTGAAATGTTTATTTGTTGTCGGATAAATACAAAAAAGTTTAGAAAACAACCTCTGTCAATTGAATCCTTTGTATCCGACCTGGTAATAGTGGGAACTGCAAACACAATTACACGAAGGTTGAGTAAATAAACTACAATGGTCGAATGTATTTATTATTTATGTAATTCTGCATCTGGATAATAAAAATTAAAAACTATATTATTTGAAATTCTAAAAATAATTCTAAATTCTAAATTCTAAATTATCTTACAGAACACATTGGCTTTGAAAAGTCACCTTTCTTATTGACCTTTTTGGACAAAATCACTAAGTAACTACGAAATCGATTCCATATGGCGAACAAACCTAGAAAGTAGAAACATAAACAAAAAATCAAAGTTTCGTGAGGGAAAAAAACAAGAGAGGCCTCTGTTTTAGTTTAGTAACATGAGTGATGAAATATGGTTCATGTTATGATAATAAATAACAAAATTAAAGGAAAAGAAAATATGAGTGAGATTGTCTGAGTAAATAAAAGAAAACCTTCACTGTTGAATCTTAATTAATTAACATTACGATGCATTTTATGTTATATTAAATAAATAAAAAACTGAATTTGCATTTAAATATTAAAATGACCAATTCATCATTGTATTAAAGAAGTTCTTATTAATGAGAGGGATTCAATGAGCTTAAGAAAACAATTCCAAAATAAAATATATATTATAATTTTCTTTATGCATGTTTTTTATAATATAACCATCTTCATTATTTTCCTATAAAAACTACTAGCCTCCTTATTTACATTAAGAAAAATCCTTATTTTTTATAAAATTAATAACCATAATAATATGAAAACTATAATTTTTTAAAATATTTCAGTCTTTATTAATCATAAATATAGAATCATAAAAAAAATATCAAGAGCTATAACATTAATTCAAAACCATTACATATAAAAAAAGTCCCCTATATAGAATATAATATTTAAACAATTAAGCCTTATTGTAAACGTTTTAAAACCTATATAAACATGTGATAATTTTAACATATTCATTCTTAAAATATTAATTATTATATATCTACCACTCTAAAACATGATTTTTATTGTTGGTTCTCAATTGTTTTTGGTGAAATTTTTTTATTCTCAAACAAATATGAAAATCTTTTAACATTACCAAGGGTCAATACTACTATAAACAGAGTAATGATTCAAAATATAATTAAACCAAAAATATTGATGATTATCCAGATGTTGAATTTCAACAAAAGAATATCACTATAAAAGTAGCTAAGTTAAGTTTATATAATCCAATTTACAAAGTTTGACGTGAATGTTCTGCAACATACGCAAATATCTTTCTTAAACTGTAATGCACAAAAAAATGTTCAATTTCAAAGAAATTATGTTTCTACACAATCATAAAACTTTTACTCATTACAACAGATCAGAGAAAATTATAATTTTTGAAGCACATAAAAAGCTATATGAGTGTTTTTTTTTCGGGAAAATTAGACTATAACTCCTATTTTTTTTTTTTATTCTGATCATTTATTTTCCTACATGGTTTAATGTAAATTATTGATTCTTTCAAAAAAAAAAAATAATAGTACATTAATCAATAACTCACATTAAATCACGTCAGACAACAACAATAAAAATAAAAAAAGGAATTATAGTATCATTGTCCGTTTAGACATACCTAGATCAAATGGAGAAATGGCACGTTCTTTAGAAGTGGTTGAGGTGTCTTCGTTCTCCACTTCTTTTCCTCGTTGCTTCAGAGTTTCTTCCATAACCATGAGACTGAGTATAATAGCAGAGGTTCTGGCATGCACTACATATACCCTATGAAACTATAATATATAGCAACACTCTTTGTTGTGGTGTTCATCAATGGTGGTCTCGTTGGTGCATGCAAGAGACATGGGGAAGTTTCAAAGTAGGGTCCACTCGCATATTTTTACTTGTTCCAAAGCTTATTATAATGCACTGTATAGCATATGAGATTAATGAAAAGTTATGGTGGAATAAACGAAAATAATAGTTAATAAACGTAACTGCTTCTGCAAGGTATCTCCTCCCCCAACCCTAAAATCAAATCGGGATTAATAACCCTTTTATACCATATTAATTATATTGAAAAGTTACTATTATAATCTGTGTTTTACTTTTGAATGAATGATGGTGATGTTAACCTTGGCTCTTCTGGAAGAGCCAGATGTGAATACGATTGATCGATTAGAAAATTGCACAAAAAATACTTGGGATGGATTAGATGGATGGAAAGAGCTAGGGCAAATATTTTATTAAGATAAAAATCATCTTTAACCAATTTTTTATTAAGAAAGTTAAAGAAAATAGTACCCTCACAAATTTATACTTAAAAACTATTTTAAAATTAAAAAAAAAAATTATACTTACTTTCAACTTCTAAATAATAGAGGTAATAAGCATAAATTATTAAAAAATATATATGATTATACGAAGATTCATAAGGGATCGAATGATTAGTTTCTCCAATGTTAGAGTGGAAGATCTAGAAATGGAAGTAACCAAGGTCTGTGTGGAAAAATATAGGGAGCTTCAATGCGAAGCCCGAACAAATACCATTGACAATTTATATGTGTTTATGTGTGTGCTGCACCGTCTACGATTTTACTTTTGAAAACAATTAGATGGTATTAAAATAAACATTTATTTTTTATGATTTAATAAAATATATTTTTAGCGTTTTAAATAAATATTAATCTTTTTTTATAATAATTAGCATTTTATATTTTTAATAAAATAACACACATCTATTTTATTTTATTTTAAAGTGACATATTGATGAGTCTCAAGAAAATCACAACATTAATAAGATTTGAATTCAACTCGTATAAGATTTTAAATCTTAAAATAATAATTATGAGTGTGTATAACACAAACAACACACGTAAAAATAAGTTATTAAAATGAATTTTAAATATGTGTCTATAACACAAACAACATACATAAGAATAAGTTATTGAAATAAATTTTCAACTTAAGAAAAATAAAATGTATTTGTTACAAAAATAAAATAATTATGTGTGTATTGACTATATTAAGTACATATATTGACTCATAACATATTAAATACATCCTACTAGGTATATTATTATCTGATTCAAAGCGACTTACAAATCATAAAATCAATGTAAGTTCATTACAACCTAAGTGACACATACATGTCATATGTTAAAGAGCTTTTGTTTCTCGCCACCTAGTATCTTATTCTATATAATTTGGATCATCAGTAAAACAAAAAGATATTTGTGTCAATACTTAATAAAAAACCCAAATAATAACTCATATATCATCCAGACATGTGATCAGAATTTCACATAATTCTCATCAATCTTTAAAATCATTTTTCATATAAGGGTTTATTCCACCTATCAGAATAAACATAGGTATACAATTTAACTAAAACCCTAAATCAATCATATATATATATATATATATATATATATGATATAATATTTAATTTACATTTATAAAAGTATTAACATTTCATAGTCTATTATAAAAAGATGTCATATAAATTTACTTCACTTAAGTTCTAAGTTAAAACATTCAAATATTTTCTACCAATCACAATGCTTGTGTGAAAAAAAAGTGTAGTGATGAAACCACTTTTACATTTAAGTAATCTATTATATTTCTATCCAGATCATAATTAGTTTTCCTCTTTGAAATATTTTTTTTAAAACAATTTTCAAAATCAAGCAAAAAATATTCCAAAACTTAGGAATCTATAATAAAATATCAAAACATGAGAAAAAGTTAAACTATTTGACAAAACCACAATGAAAACAAATAATAAAGAATATTAAGAGTAAATAATAACTTATTTTTGTTTAAAAATCTGATTTGTTAGAATTGATTTTTGGGTTCTCAACTGCTATGAGGTGATCAAATTCTGAAATAAATAAGGTATGAAAAAATTTACGCAGAAGGGAGAAAAAAACTTCGAAAGAGAAAAAAAATACAAAAAAACAGGAGAAATAAAATGGGTTAGTAACAACCTCCTCTCTTTGTCTCGTGTTAGGTAAAATGACGAAATAATAATAAAATAATAATAATAATATCATTTGAATAATAGAAAAATTAAAAAACAAAAATTTAAATAAAAAGTATAACTTATTTGAATACTTAACAAACAAACAGAAAAATATTGTTAAAAACTTTAGTTAAAAAATATTTAAATTTATGAAAAGTTTAAATGTTAATTAAATCTAATGTGTTAAATCTTCTTCATTAAACAAGTGGGAGTGCTCATATATCTAGTAACTAGTAATGGTAGTTTTCCCATGAAGCTATCAATAATACTTTAAAAGTTGAAGAAGAAAAAACTGAAACTAAATTAAATTATTTTGAAAAACCTCTCTCATGCCCATGTGCTACGTGCATTACATGTGTATTCATTAGTTTTAGTATAATGATTTCGTAATTACAGACAAAAATAAAATAGAATATCTTTTTTACAACTTTAAAAAAACAAAATCTCTAATTTGTATTTGGTATAATGATTTCGTAATTACAGACAAAAATAAAATAGAATATCTTTTTTATAACTTAAAAAAAAAACAAAATTTCTAATTTGTATCAACATTAATACTCTTCAATTTATATTAAATTTAAGCTTAAAAAGACCACACAGACTTTGTCAAGTTTTAGATGATATTAAAAGAAATTAACTCGACAATACGTTCTTAAATATGTAATAAATGAATCATATTAAATTTAGACTTAAATATACCACACGACTTTAAATCTATACTTAAAAACGTACTTAAATAATAAAAATATACTTGAAACCATTTCAATTATATTATTTTAAAAGATGTAATTTAATTAAGTGATACATTTACTAATTCATATAAACAAGGTACCAGCTAATAATTTAGATTTGTAATTTTATATAAATTTATAACATATTATAATTTGTGGTTTTTATACTATAATTTTAAATAATCGTTTTCGTTTACATGAAGGACTAATAATATAAAAAAAAAACGTACTTGTATTATTTTATACAAATAATTAATAATAAAATATATTTAATCTATAATTACACATTTAATAATTCATATAATCCGGCTAATAATTTAGACTTGTAATTTTATATAAATTTTTAACATATTATAATTTGTGATTTTTATACTATAATTTTAAATAATCGTTTCTTTTTACATGAAGGATTAATAATAAAATAAAAAACGTGCCCGTATTATTTTATACGAATGATTAATAATAAATATATTTAATATATTATTTATAAAAGAAATATATTTGCATCCTTTTGAGTTTTTTGAGGATAGAAAAAAGAAAAAAAAACAGTTAATTTGTTAGATATAATTTTAATATATCATGTCCAATAATTTAAAATATAAAATAATTTAATAACTTTACTATTTTATTTTGGAAAAAATTATAAATTTTGATATGTATATTACTCTTGTTAACAAAAGATTATTTTTAAACAGTTGTATATACTTATTATTATATATTAAATAATAATCACATGTATTTATTATCTTACAGGTAAAGAAGGATTAATAATAAAATATATAAAATTCCTTTCATATAACTATTCAAAACTATAATATA
>Ga0209589_1001081_pt1 | contig 43209 bp, 23 predicted proteins | sample CowpeawhiteBW_FD_187525 | JGI IMG/M metagenome (GOLD analysis project Ga0209589, IMG submission 187525) | Root nodule microbial communities of legume samples collected from California USA - Cow pea white BW (SPAdes) (version 2) | ecosystem: Host-associated > Plants > Roots > Nodule | place: USA...
CTTTTGTTGTTTACGAAATCCAACTAAGTCTTACTTCTGTCAAGTATTTGTATCAAATGGTGGTCCTTCAATTTAATAACTTTTAAGAACATGTACATAATAAAATCATTTTATTTTAAACCCCAATAAATAAAATATATAATACCACAATCTGTGTATATGGTTCTTTACCTGAGTGATGTTAAGTTGTTTGATGGGTTATTATTATAAAACTCACTAGCTAAGCTTTTGTTATCTAAATTTATTTTTTATTTTGGTACATGGATAAGTCCTATTTAAAATAAGCGGAACTTTTTACTTTCCTCATTAATAAATACTTTTTTTATTATATATTTTATTTGTTAATTTTATCCCAACGATAGTACATTAACGCTCTGTCATCATTGCTTAACTCAGTAGAAAAAAAAAAACAACTGCAATCATGTGGAAATTACAGACGAGACCCTGACATGAAGTAAATCTTATCAATATTTAGTAGAAAAAATGAAAAATTATAATGAGTATGTATAAAAAATCAAATCAATAACTTAGAGAATAAATTAGAGAAAATTTAAAACTATATATGAATTGAGATCGAACAAGAAGACAAAAATTAATGAAAAAAAAAAATTCTCACAAGAAATGTATTTAGCAAAGAATGATATAAAATATTAAATTACTAATAATGCGTATTTTTAAAATACATACAAAAAATAGTAGTGAACCCATGTGTTTTAAAAAGAAAAAAAAAAGAGAGGGTAAGATGACTTGATTTTCAAAAGTGACAGATTTATTCATTCATAATATGTTGTTAAATGCAAATGCTATATTTTATCAAGTTAACAACTATGTTAAAATATTTCAAAAGCTAAATTAGCTGACAATTATTTTTTTTGGTGACCATTGATCGAGTTTATAATATTAAAACACAACTTAAATTAATTGGCCTATTTTCTTTACCTTACTCTATTATATAGAATTCAATCAATCAAATTTGTAAAAGGAAAATCTTGTAAAGAAGCTAAACAGTATTAAACGAAAAAATATAAATGGCCATATTCATGTAACGCCCATAGAAAACCTAACCAATAATTGATGGTAGAAATGTTGACTTAATCAAGTGTAATGAAGTTAAGATCGCGTTGCGTCCACGCTCTTCTAACGGGAGTGACAAACACATTGGAGCAAGTGTGTTAAAAAGATTTGCCTCAACTAATTGATATATTTTATAGTACATATGCCTATTATTATTTTAAACTTTTGTTTGCCCAAGCAAATGACTGCATTGTGAGTCTTTGCCTCTCCTTCAACCTCATTTCAATTCTCTCACCCATTCTTTCTTTCTCTCTTCTCTTCTCTTCTCTTCTCTACTTCTTCTTCTTTCTTCTTCCCTTTCCTCACTCTGCACTCTATCGTCTTTTCAAAACCCACCCCATCCATCTCCTTTTCTTCTTCTTCTCTCTTTTCCTTCCTTCTATTTCCACACACTCACACCACTTACCTTAAAGTAACCATAAACAAAACAACACTGTTCTTAGCCCAACAAAAAATAAATAAAAATCTCTACTATTTGTTAACTATATTTCCTTCTCCATAATATAATCATTTGTGTTTTCCTTGTTTTCTGTTTTTTTTTTCTATCTTATAATATAACCCTTTTTTTATCAGTTGTGTGTATATTTATATTTATATATCGTTCTCTCTCTTGGATATGTCTATGGCTGGTTTGGATTTAGGAAGTGCTTCACGCTTTGTTCCAAACCTTCACAGACCAGACTTGCACTTGCAGCAACTCCATCACGATTCAGAGGACCAAGAGACGCCGCCGCAGAACCGCGGAGGGTTGCCGTTCGATGACGATGACCGAAGCCAAGGATTGGAGCTAGCTTCCACTGGTTCCGGTGACGTGGTCGGTCGGCGTCCACGTGGAAGGCCGCCGGGATCCAAGAACAAGCCGAAACCGCCGGTGATAATCACGCGGGAGAGCGCCAACACGCTCCGAGCGCACATCCTCGAGGTCGGAAGCGGCTCCGACATCTTCGACTGCGTCACCACCTACGCGCGCCGCCGCCAGCGCGGGATCTGCATCCTCAGCGGTAGCGGCACCGTCACCAATGTCAGCCTCCGCCAGCCCGCCGCTGCTGGAGCCGTCGTCACGCTCCATGGCCGCTTCGAGATTCTTTCCCTCTCCGGCTCCTTCCTCCCGCCGCCGGCTCCGCCCGGGGCTACCAGCCTCACTATCTACGTGGCCGGAGGGCAGGGCCAGGTGGTCGGTGGAAACGTGGTTGGGGAGCTGACTGCAGCGGGGCCGGTGATCGTCATCGCGGCGTCGTTCACGAACGTAGCCTACGAGAGGCTACCGTTAGAAGAAGAAGAACAGCTTCAGATTCAGGCACCTGCTACGACGTCGTCTCATGGCGTTGGAAATAACAACGGCAACAATAGCAATAACAACTCTTTCCCTGACCCTTCTTCGGGACTTCCCTTCTTCAATTTACCTCTGAATATGCAGAACGTTCAGTTACCCGGAGAGGGTTGGGGGGGAAACGCTGCTTCACGTCCACCACCTTTTTGAGTTTCTTCTTTCTCTCCAGATCCATCTTCACCCATCAATGATTTCTTCAAGGGATTACTGTATGTTATTACAAGGTCAGCACATTCATGGACTACATAAATACTATGATTAATTTTCTCTTCTTCCTCTTCTCTTCTCTTCTGCTGCCGATGTTAATTAATGGTTACTTCGATATGGTTTCAGTCTCATTCATCTCTTTATTTCCTCCTCCGTTATTATAATATGGAACACTGCTGTATAATTTAATTAATTACTAGCTTCTGTTTAATTACATGTCTCTGCTTCTTCTTCTTCTTTTCTGTTTGAGGATTTGCCTTTTAATTATTAACATGACTTGCACTACCTAGCTACATGTTTCAAGGAGCTGGTTGTCGTTCCGACATGAAACAAAGCAATAACTTGTGAGTCACAACCCCATAACCATCTACCCCTTCCCGGTCTCCTTTATTTCTGTGCCTTTTTATGGCGTCCTATTTTTAAATATATTTATTCATACCTCCTTGCTTCTCTCACAAGCTTAGGATTAAATTTATAGTTAGTGTTTGTGTATAAATGTATGCATATAACTAAACTAGGGATTCAGTGATAAATATAAGGCTGACATGTACGGTGTTAATTTTATAAACCCTTCGTGCATATGTATATGTATATATATTCACAAAAATAAAGTTGATGTGTGAAAGTTATAACAAGTTAAATGTTTGCCATGGTATTATTTATATGTCCCATGGATAGTAATAATGAATTTGTATATATGTTTTAGGTCATGCGTGTATGCTTCTCTATATTTGTTTACTGGCTACATATATATGGAAGTTAAATTGGTGGTTACTTTCTCCAGCATTAACCAACTTCAGTACGTATTCTGATCATCATAGTGCCTGAATAATTGTAACACTGAAAAAGCTTTAATTAGATCCACTGACGAATTTTAGAAGTCCAGTTTTGACTTCTGCTAGCTACCAGCCAGTACTACTCTTTAGGTAAAATGTATGATCTTGGAAAAGGAAATAAGAGTCATGCATCACTGCCTTATCTTATGGGGCAATTTACACTACAACCTGAAATTAACTTCCGTCATTTAATGGTGACCTACGCACACTCGAAACCAAACATATATGTGTATATAGTATATGATATATATGTTGTCTTTTAATTCGGATCTGGAGAAAGGAAGTGATGCATGGGAGATACAGGATACTACTGGTATAGTAACAATTGGTCTCCACGTAGTGAAAAACTTGCACCCTTTATTTTGGTTCATCTATTTTGCACAGCTGTAATTAAATATATAAGCTTCAGTGTATGAAATCTGTTACACTGGCTTGTTAACAAGCAAATTATGTTTTACTGATTTTGATCATTAAAAGGTAGACCCCTTGAATTTTTTAGGCCGGAATTGCTTTTGATCTTCCAAGTCGTTGCATAATTTTTAATTAGCTTGTGGGGCTAATTAGAGTTGTGACATAATTATACATAGTTAGTCGTTTATGGAGCAAATGATAAATTAGTGTAGGTTCGATTATAGGCTGCTTAGGTTTCCGGCGCGGACTATATTTAAATATTGCATAAACTTAATGCCACTTCTGGCTTTTAATTATTCTCCACTTAATAAGCTCCTTTTTTTTTTCGCAAAGTTACTTGCGTTTCTGATGATATGCTGACCTAGCTCTTTCACGGTAGTGAAGCTGTACTAGGCTTTGATCTTGATGAAAACAAATTGTAATGGCGTAATGCATTTGATTCTGCAAAGCACTTAGCTTCTAGATACGTCCACCACACAAATCCGTGTATAAATATAGCTAGAATCACACGAGCGCACTAGATGTTGTAATGTACTATAATATTTTTTGTTAATTATAAGCTGCAATCTCTCATCTGCAACTAATATATGTAAGTCTGTGGAGTCTATGCACTAAGGATAAGTAACCATTTGAATTTCTCCTGTGTGCTTACCCTTTTGATGATGAGTTCTATGACAACGACTTCTTTAATTAGTCCATGGAATTTGAGCATGTCATGATAGGTTTCTGCTTGTTCTAAATGTGCTCGATTAATCTGGTTTCTGCAACTTCAACATTATGGATAAGTCATTGGATTATAATGATCTGCTTAAACTTGCACAGGTTTAACCATGTGCTTTGAACAAGTAGAATTTTATATATCTGTTAGTCTCTTTTATGAAAAATCTTTAAGAATAATCCCTTTGATGTCACAGGTTATATGGAATGTGATAAAAGAAATTAGATCTTAGTTTTAATTAGTTTTCGGCTAATCATCAAGGTCGATATATAGTTATTTCTTTTTAGCTTATTAGAAAATGAACTCTTTCTATTTTTTTACTGGTGTACATATGTAATATAAATTATATGAAGTAAAGATTTTGAGTGATATATGCATGAACCTTGACCGAGTATTTCTTGTTCTTTTCAGATAAATGTTGATTTATGAAAAAAAAAATAGTAAAGAGAATGATGTAAATGAATTTCAGGTATTGATTATAAATTATATAATTCAAAGCTTAATTTTATTTTCATTTTTCTTCTTTTCAAGCTAGATTAGTGTGTTTTCTGATTTTAAAGTTTTTTCAAGTAAAATAAGTCTCGTTATTTTTACGTTGAACAAAAATTAATTCCTCTACGAATTTTTCTCTCCAAAACAAAATTTCAAATTTAATTGTGTATTTAAAATTTTCAGATAAAATTTAATCAACTTAGTTGTTTTAAAAATTCTTTACTCCAATCCGATGCATCGATCAAAACATAAAAGTTAATAAAACAGTCAAGACATAACAGATGAAGCATTTGTTGAGGAACCTAAACCCTATCTGAGTCTGAGTGCTTTTGTTGGAGTCTGTGTTTGACGTATTCAAATCCAAAAGACGTTGGTTGCACGGAAAGGAAGTGACTATTCTGAACTGAGTTTTCCTCAATTCCACTGCAAGAAAGCAATATATGGTTGGCAAACGCTGGCCGAATAGCAGAAACGAACAAACAATTCTACATACTGAGAAAGAAAAGCATGGAAATGGCTTGGCCTTGGCTTGCAAGCTGCCTATGAGTTCCGCATCGCTCGGTTGAGTCACCATGGTCAAGACACGAACAAACCCTAAACCTCAAATTGGTGATACATTTAACTTAACAGTGTTTTGGATTAGTGATAGGATTAATTGAATCCTTTATAGGAAAATATACCATTTGATTCAAGGAATAGTTATGTTTTGTTTCATTTTTAGTTAATTGTTCTATTTTCCCTTACTTTAGTGAGAGTTTTAAAATAGGATAAAATGTGAAAAAACAAACGTTGATATTCAGTAACAAAATTTGCAGTTATATAAAAGGAATGGAATAAAACATGTAATCAACTTTTCTTTTTAGTACTTTTTAATAATCGTTTCTAACATTGATAAAATAAACTAATCTCTTCTCTATATATTTGTTTTACGTTTATTATACATATATATATATATATATATATATATATATATATATATATATATATATATATATATATATATATATATATATATATATATATAATTTTGAGCAAGTTGGAAAAGATGCATTTCAAAAGTCGATGAATCCTTAAACAATTTTTAATGTTACTGGTTGATTTTTCATGACAATTTACAGCTAGATGTGTAGATAGTATATTTACAACTGCATAACTGATTACCTTGTACCTGTTTTCTTGTTAAAGTCCATTCCGAACACACTTGGCTTTGATATCATCAAATGTTTGCATTAATTGTTTTACCCCTTAGAACCATTGGCACAAGTGTAATGTAATATAAAATGCAAGAGCACAAAAAAATAATAGCTAGAAAGAAAAGGTGAGTGTTGAACTTTATTATTCGGTTTTAGAGGAAGTTTGGGAGTGAATATGTCAATAGATTTTTTAGCTCTTTTAGGGATTTAGACTTTTTTTTTTTGAGTTTATGAAAACTATTTATGATTTGAAACAAGTTTGGAAAAAGTGATGTCGATCAAAAAGTATTCTATTCTAATTTTTTACGATTTTCTAGATAAATTAATGATTTATTAGAGTTTTAAAGAAAAATGTCAAGGAGAATTATTCTGCTTGACAAATTAAATAATTTGACTTTTATTTATATAAAATACTATAAGCGGTTTAATATTTTATCTTCGTATATTTATTTAAATTTCTTTTATAATAAATATAATTTATTTATATTTCGTGGAATGAAATTTTTTATCATAAGTTTGGTATATTACCACATACTTTACATTTATTTTTATTTTAATAAATTTTCATATATTAACAAATGATTAATAAAGTTTAAAGTGTAAGTATAATTAAAATGTCAAAATTTATAATGATGTGTAACATTAACTTATTTGAAAATATAAACCTAATTAAAAGAATAACAAAAAATTCAAAATTTCAAGTAAATCAAGAACTCAAGTCATCAAATTTGTGCAAACTAATCCAAAACATAAAAAAAGTAATACAATTTATCTATACATAAGCATAAGAGTCCAACTTGCATAAAAACTGAGTTAATTTAAGTTAAAGTAGAATTTGACCGAATTATAAATAAAACTCACTTGAATTTAGATTGTGTTGAATTTGGTTGGGTCATAAGATAACCCAAATCAACTACAACTCTTAGTTGACCGATCATTCTCAACATTTTATCTTCCTTGTTGTGAAGTAATAATATATTTTTTCCTTTTTTAAATATTTTTATATAAATATAATTTTTTTGGTATTTAATTTTACTTTACTAAAAAAATATCGTAGTTCTTCTTATTATCAAATTTTATGTTTTTTTTTTTATATAAAATTACATTATTTAATGACCATTTAAAATTTTGATAAACATTACAATTTGATCACTTGTTAAATTTTATCTTTTTCCAACTTTATGGAATTTTTACAATATTAACGTTTAGTGTGTTATTTTTCTATAAATCTCTAAACTTTTTTATTTACTTTAAATATTACTTCTCTAATTTAAACGCTTATATGGACAGTTTTCCATTACCGCTAATTTTCTCCGTTTTGAAATATAACTTTCGCTGTGTTATGTTTGGTCATAATTGTTTGTTAAATATTTTGTATATTTTAATATTCTATTTGATTTTATATGAATAATAATTATTTTTAATCTTTTTTCTTTTTTTAACATTTACACAAATATATATATATATAACTTTTTTATCTTTTAAATATTATTAGAAGTTATTTAACTAGTTTTATATAAAATTCATTTTTAACACCCGTACCATCTTCCTTGACTGACTATAAAAGAATTTCTTTTGTAAGAGTTAAACATTTCTCTTTGAAACTCTTGGGATCCTCATACATTCTATTTCGTCTATTTTTCTCCCTCTCGCCTCATCTTCTCTCACTCTCACAAGCTGCTATCGTTGCAGTCATGTCAAATATGGTTGGAGATCAACCGAGATGGTGATAAAAAAAAAAGTTACGTCAGGGACGAAGGATCCTCTTGATACGCCAACGAGTATAATTGATTGACATATGCTAGTGATGGTTTCACAATTGATGAGGTTCTGCTTTATTTTATTTAATTTATCGTTTGTATATAATTATTGGTTTTCAAGTTTCTTGAAATTGAAGTTAAGTGTTCTGTTTTCAAGATTAGTCTTTGTTAATTACCTGGAATTAAATTCAAAGAAACTCAGGATATATCTTTTCCAGTTATTGTCCTTTTTCAAGATTTTATAAACTCTTCCATTTTTTCTTTACCCTCTCTTCGTTTTATAAACTTCAAATTTTTTTGTTAAAAGGCAAGATCAGCTTCTTGATTTGATCTTGATGGTTCTACTGTTCGGTCTGCACTATTTGCTATCCTTTCCTCTCTCAATTGTACTTTTCTGGTTCCCGATTGCTTGATTTCATAGGATTTTACGATGTTCATACCTAGGTTTATCAACGTAGGAATGTGACATTTTATAAACCGTGCATTCTGTATGATTTTGTAATGTCTTGTCTGCTGAAATACATGTGTCTTAGCATTTATTTTTCTCTGATAAAAGTGATAAAATAGCCCATGCATCGATAGTGTATTCAATCACGAACTACCATATATATAAATTTGATGAATTTTACATTAAAAGGTACATTAATGACTAATTCTAATTGAGAATATAAAGTACACAAGACTTTATACTGATGAATTATAATTGCCAGTTTAAATAAAAGATTTCTTGCATGACCACTAAACTCAATATTATATTAAATGTGATCGCATTTGTTTTGTGAGATGTATTAGGAGTACTCAGAACTGATCTAACCTAACAGTTACTTGAACAGAGGACTTAATCATATGAAATTTGGAAGGTACTTGGACACTCTCCGTTTATTTTGCTTCCATTTCAGCCTTCTTGTTATTATCTGTACATTGTTATACTGTCCTTGTTGTTATTATGCAGTTCAGGTACTGTCAAGTAGTACTAAAATCCTTGAAAACTGGTCCTGCACCAGAAGCAGAACCATGGAAGCAGTTGGTATTATCCCTTGAAGGTAGGATTAGAACGCACCAACAGGTACTCCCTTGTCTTTGACTTTGAGTCTTCATTATTTTAATGATTTTGTTATTTATACTATTAATTAACAATGTGTTGTTGCTGTTGATGCTACTGATGCAGCTCGTAGTTCTGATAACAGAACCTAGCCTTAGTGTTATTGTTAATGCTTAACACATTCTTTTCTATTTAAATTTTAGTAATTTTAAAGTTGATATGATATAAGTTTTTGAATTCTCTATGCTTTAAAATGAGTGTTATGACTGATTGACTTGCTGCACAATGGAAAACAGTTCCAGAGGCTGTTGAAGTTAATGTGTTCTGATGAGGATGGAGATCTAATGATAGATTCTGATGTGAAAAATGTGAGCAAAGTTTTTGTTGTATCAAGCAATGATGTTTGCACATCTTCTTAATCTTGTGATAATAATAATAATAACAATCTTGTCTGAATATGATTATTAGTGATCTTTCAGGCTTTAATCAGTGCAACATCTTCACTTCTTTTCCTAATTTAAATTTTAAATGTTATTTGAATACTATTGTTATATTTATTTCAGCAAACACTCTGTCCCAAAACCATGTCTGACATGTTTTGAGGGAAATTTCTATGTTTGCAACATTAATGAATTTCAATAATCGTCCATGGCTTTGGAAAGTCTGCCCACGAGATATGTTGTGCTTATCTTCTTGGGTGCATGATTGGATTACAATAACGATTATGTCATTCTTGAATGGAAATGAACATTTGATTTCGTATAGATTGAAAATTCGGATTATGCATTTGCAATTTAGTTAATGATTGTTCATCTTGTGTTCACTCTGTAATATTGATTTGGACCATCCAAACTTAATATTATAAATGCATCTAGATGGATTTTGTTATTCGGATTTGAAAATTGAGATGGATTTGCAGTTTGTTTTTTATGTGCAATGTATGTTGGATATTTGTACGAATCCTGTATCTTTGATTTGGACCCTGCAAAATTAATATTTAATGATTGTTTGGAAACATGTCTGGTAGTTTGGCACTGTTGTAAACTTTTGCCTTGATAAAATATGAAAATCCCAACTATTGCATGAAATTTTATTCCTTAATTCGAATGTTTCCACTATTGAAGTATAACTGCAGTGATAGACTTTGTCTACTATGAAACCAAACTGCAATGGAATAGATCTAAATACCCCAATCTGAAATCATGACAGTTGTCCATTTCTTTTGCTTTTTGGTCATTTCACATTTGTTTGATTATCCCGCCTCTGATTCATTTTCTCAAATCACAAATTGGCTACGCTACCCTTTTTTATTCACCTTTTCCATTTTCTCCACTGGTTATCTAGTCTTTCTCCCCTTCCCGGCATATTCTCCTCTTTCAATTTTATTCTCTTCATTTATTCAATCTCGGTGTCTTCTTTCTAGCCACCCTTGTCCTAAGATTTTTCTTCTTTTTTTCCTTTTAATTTTTTATGCGCTCTGTGTTGAAAGGTTGAAAGCATCGTCGGACATGGAAAGGAGAGGGCGATTGAAGATGATTTTGACGATTGAAGGTTGGAAGGTTCAAGCTTTGATCAAAAAATGATTCCTTCATCGAAGGTCTTATTCTTCATCATCATCAAAGGTTTTTCCTTTACATCTTCTTTATCAAATTAGGTTTTCTTGATTTGGTTTTCGTCTTTTCATTTTAAAAGAATTTTTTTTTTCTGTATGTGTGTAATAATGACATCAAATTAATTCTTCTTCTGCTTTGTTCTGAACTATACTCATCTATGCCATTCTTAGTTTTTGGCTTAATTCTTAATTTAGATTCTATGTATTTTTAGTTTTTGGATTGAGTTTCTTCTTCTTTCTTAGTTTTTGGCTTAATTCTTCATTTAGATTCTATGTATTTTTAGTTTTTGGATTGAGTTTCTTCTTCTTCTTCTTTGTTCTGGCAGATACCTATCCTTGACGTTCTTAGTTTTTTATTGGGTTGAGTTTCTTATGGGTTTGTGAACATAAGCATCAAATATATTTGTTGGGTTTTTTTTTTTTGGATTTGTAATGTCACTCTTAATTCAAGTTGGTATAATTTTACTTATTTAATCATCATGTATTTTATGTTTTTTTTCTAAACTTAGGGTTTGCTATATTTTGGTCATAAAAGCTTTGGTTTGTGCTTGGTATGAATTTTGTGGGTGAAAGTTTGAAACTTGTATGCAAGTTGCAAACGAGGTAGCATAGTGCCAAATTATAATTGGAGTTTGTGACATCTTATGCTAGAAAAAAAAATAGGTTATTTTTTATATTTTCCATGTATATTATGGTTTCTAGATTAGTTGTGATTTATGGTATTTTGGTTGTTACATCTTTTCTATTTTTTGCATTGTGTCATTTGGTATTTCTTTCATAAGTTAGGGTTAGTTACCATTGAAGGGTTTAGAGATGAAGAATTGAAATTAATGGGTTAGATGTTCCTTAACATCATTCCTTGAACATTTTGGTTATTTGTGCTTTGTGGTTGTATGTTTAATGAAAGTTTTTCTTTTGTATATAAATTTTGGTTCTTACTTAATGAGTTGTATATTAAAAACCAAAAACAAGTTAGATCATTTTTTATAATGTTTGCTATTTTGTCATTATTTGTTGGGATTCTATTTGAGATTTTGTTAAGTTGTGGCAAGAACCATACATCATTAAACTATTTTTGATTGAGAAATTATTTTATCTATAACAATATATAAAGAAAAGAGATACTATCTTTTGTGTCCATATTTCATATTTTTACTTTTACCCTTAATTATTATTTTAAAAATTAATTATTTTTTAAAAAATTAATTATTTTATAAATAGTTTACCGTTATTCTAACCATCTCTTCTTAATTGTTATTTTAAAAACCTCTTTTGTATGTATATTTTATTTTGCTAACTAACATCTAACAATTATTTTAAAAATTAATTATATATTCTTTATTGATTTTAACTCAAATTTTTATAAAAATTTAAAAATGTGACCGCATGTGTGTTTGCTAATTTGTTTAAGAATCATTTGTTTTTTCATTAAAAAATGTCTTTATTTTTTTTTTCTGATTATCAACTATATGTGTTTTATTATAACTTAATATTCTTGCATTATTTTGCATTTGGATGATTCTAGATTTTTTAAAATAGGTTTATTTTATTTTAAATATATGTCAATCAAATAAATCAAATAGTTACAATGTTGTTGTTACCTTTATTATGACTTTTGTGGTGACATATTAATCAAATTCCTATCATTCAAAGACATAATAATATCCATATTATTAAGTGATATAGCAAGATTGTTATTATTCATATATATATATATATATAATAAAGATTGGTCTTATTTAGGGATATAATCATATTTATATTACTCAAGAATATAATTAGATTTCAATGATTTAGAAATATTTTCGTTACACAATAATGATAATCTACAAAATGTGAAATAATAAGTTTGTGTTCTATACTAAGTTTTAGAGATTGATAACATTTTGTATTTTGGAAACTATTATTATTATTATTATTATTATTATTATTATTATTATGTATTAGATATTGTAATATGTTTACAGGTTGTGTAGGTACAGTGCAGTATGTTGTTCTGTTATTATATTCATAATATTTGGGTAATTTGCTATGTTTATTGATTATTTATGTTTATCATTTTACATGTAGCCAATGGCGGATCTTCAGATCAAGGGATGCCAAAATAAAATGTTAAATATGTTTTTAGTCTATGAATTTTGACGCAAAATTAAAATTCGTCACTATTTGAAATTTTGATACATTCTAGTCTTTAAACTTTAAAAATAAATGGATATAGTCCTTTTACCCAATTACGTTAACTTTTTTTATGTGTCAAACGTGTTTTTCAGTAGATATTCAGACAGTATAAACAACTTAAATGCTAGCATGAAATGCGTCTGTACTTTAAAAGAAATTTAAAGTAATTGGATTAAAAGAACTATATCAATTCATTTCTAACATTTAGAGACCAAACTATATTAAAGTTTCAGCTAAGGACGAATTTTAATTTCATATCAAAACTCAGAAAATAAAAACAAATTTAACACAAGAAATGTATAAAATTTTTAAAAATATCAAATGCATTACAATTTAAAAAATAAAAAAAAATACATATATATATATATATATATATATATATATATATATATATTATCGAGACATAGAAAAGAAAATGGGGGAGGGGAGGGGAAAGGGCCCTAAACCTATACTAAGATCTGCCCCTTCATATAGCCTACAAGATAGGATAAGATGTTTGTATTTCGAAAACCAATATTACAGGTTGGATATTCTAATGTGTTTATGAATTTTTTAAGTTTTTCGTTTAAATTTGTTTTTTCTAATTATCTTTGAGCAATATAACATTTGTCCTCTACTCTATTTTTTTTTGTTTATTTTTCTTAAATGTTTTTAGATTCTTTGAATTTTTTTGTATAACTTTCAAATTATTAGGTATGTTTAAGCCGAAGGATAAATTTTATCTTTAATTTTAAATAAATGGAGCATAATAAATAAATAAGTAGAGAGCTGCGTATTACTTTTCGTACAATGGAATGTATTATAAGTTACAAAAATGAATCCTTAATTCTATTCTTGCACTAGTGGCTGACTTGAAAAAAAAAAGGTCAAATCAGATAGGCAAATAAGTGGGGCACAAAGAACAAATAAGTGGGGAGGTGCATATTACTTTGCACCATTTTTTAAAATTTATTGATCAACCTTTTTTTTTATGATCCAAAGGGATGCACTTCTTATGTACACAAATTTTATTATAAGTTATAAAAATCAATCTTTATTACTTGCTGGCTTGAGAAAAAAAAGGTCAGACCAGATAGTCAAATAAGTGGGGAGCTGCGTATTACTTTTTGTACAATTTTTTAAAATTTATTACTCAATCTTTTCTTATTATTCAATGGGACCACTGGGATGTACTTTTTATGTAACATGAATTTGATTATAAGATATAAGAATCAATCTTTATAGTTTGCACTAGCTGGTTGGCTTGAAATAAAAAATAGACCAAACTAGATAGGAAAAAGAGTAATTAAATATAGTAATTGGACTTTTAAATAGATTCCCCCTATGAGGTGATTTTTTTATTTCATATTTCTTCTTATTTTATTCTTATTTCTTTTTAATACTGACTCGCTCTTTATTTTTTTCAGTTATTAATTCTAGTTATTTGATTTATATACTTTTTTTTGATAGTAAATAAATGAGATAGAATATTCAAAATGGAATATTTCTATTATTTGATTTAATAAGTGGGTCATAATAGACAAATAAGTGGGAAGCTGAGTATTACTTCTCGTAAAAAATTTTAAAATTTACTAATAAATCTTGTAGGTCAAACTAGATACGCAAATAAGTGTGGTGGCACAAAGAACAAATACTTAATATTACTTTTCGTTTTTTAAAATTTATTAATCAATGTTTTTTTCATCCAATGGGATGTTCCTCTTATGTACTCTGAATTTATTATAAATTAAAAAAATCAATCCTGATTGCTTGCACTAGGTGGTTGGCTTGAAAAAAAAGAATTTTTCGTATTATTTTTCGTACAATTTTTTAGAATTTACTAATCAATATTTTTTTCTATCCAAATGGATGTACGTCTTATGTACCCGATTTTGATTATAAGTTACAAAAACTAACCCTTATTGCTTGTAGTAGATGGCTGACTTTAATAAAAAAATAGGTAAAACTAGTTAGACAAATAAGTGGGACACAAAGAACAAATATGTGAAAAACAAATATGTGGAGAGCGGTTAAAAAATAATCCTTATGGGAGAGCGGTTAAAAAACAATCCTTATGGCTTGCACTAGGTGGCTAGTTTGAATAAAAAAATAGGCCAAACTAGATAGACAAATAAGTGAGGCATAATAAACAAATAAGTGGGAAACTACATATTATTTTTAGTAAAATTTATTAAAATTTGCTAATCAATCTTTTTGTATCATCCAATGGAATGTACGCCTTATGTACCCCGAATTTGATTATAAGTTAAAAAAATCAAATCTGATTGTTTGCACTAGGTGGCTGGCTTGAAAAATAAAATAGGCCAAACTAGACAGACAAATGCACAAAGAACAAATAATTGGGGAACTGCGTATTACTTTTCGTACAATGTTTTAAAATTTCGTACAATGTTTTAAAATTTACTAATCAATCTTTTTTATAATCCAATGGGATGTACCTCTTATGTACCCCGATTTTGATTATAAGTTACAAAAACTAACCCTTATTGCTTGTAGTAGGTGGCTAACTTTAATAAAAAAATAGGTAAAACCAGTTAGGCAAATAAGTGGGGCACAAAGAACAAATATGTGGAGAGCGTTAAAAAAAACAATCCTTATGGCTTGCACTAGGTGGCTAGTTTGAATAAAAAAATAGACCAAACTAGATAGGCAAATAAGTGAGGCATAATAAACAAATAAGTGGGAAGCTACATATTATTTTTAGTAAAATTTATTAAAATTTGCTAATCAATCTTTTTTTATCCTCCAATGGGATGTACGCCTTATGTACCCCGAATTTGATTATAAGTTAAAAAAATCAAATCTGATTGTTTGCACTAGGTGGCTGGCTTGAAAAATAAAATAGGCCAAACCAGATAGACAAATGCACAAAGAACAAATAATTGGAGAACTGCGTATTACTTTTCGTACAATGTTTTAAAATTTACTAATCAATCTTTTTTATAATCCAATGGGATATAGCTCTTGTTTACTCCAAATTCGATTATAAGTTACAAAAATCAATCCTTATTTGCACTAGATTGCTAGCTTGTAAAAAAAAAAGGCCAAATCAGATAAGCAAAAAGGTAGGACACAAAAACAAATAATTGGGTAGGTGTCTACTACTTTTTGTACAATTTTTTTATCATCTAATGGGATGTACGTCTTATGTATTCTAGATTTGATTATAAGTTACAAAAATCAACCCCTATTAATTGCACCTCTATTGATTATAAGAATTAGAATCAATTTATTATTAAATATAATAAATTATAATTGAATTTCAAAAATAATTAATAAAAATTTCAATTTAAAAAAAAATTAGTATAATTTTTATAAAAGATATTAAATTTGGTGTCAATTTTAAAGGGAAATTTTGATTTATTTTAACAAGAATTTGGACTAAATTGAACAAAATAACGAATATAGAAACTAAATTGAACACAAAAAATAACATAACCACATACTGACACGAGGCATTAATATGATTTGACACGTGGCACAATTGTGATTTGACGGCACAATTATGATTTGACATGTGGCCAATTTTTATAAAATTTAAAAATTTAAAAAAATTCAAAAATTTAAAAAATTTAAAAATTTAAAAATTTTTAAAAAATTAAAAAAAAACTAGGAGCTGACACGTGACATGTACTGTTCAAAAATATTATTTATCTAAACACCGTTAATAAAAATGACTAAATTGACTAAAATTTGACGAAAATGAGAATCTAATTGAATACAAAACTGAAATGATGACCAAATTAAATAAAAACAGTAAAAATAGAGATCAAATACATATTTAAGCCTAACTGAAATCACTAAAACATAGTATGCTTTCTACGTTAATGTACAGCTCATAAGTAACAGTGTTAGGATTAAACATCCTGAGCGTAGAAGTCAATAATGTCGTTCAAATTAAGGTTGAAGAAAGAAGAGAAATCATTATACATGAGCCAGAGCATGTGCTCGAACAAAATCGCATCAACATCGACCAAGACCACTCTATTACGTTTATGATGGAGATGATGATTATCCTTGTCCTTTGGATCTTTTCCCATCTTCCTCTTCGACGTGTCCATCAACACCCGAAAGGGGTTCTCCTCTAATATGAAAGGCTCCACAAGGAACACCCTTTTCTCTTTTCCGACCACCACGGTTATAGGGTTTTCAGATTCTTTCTCCTTGCTTAGGTGCTGATATCTCATGGAGCGTCTTCGGATCAACGATAATGGCAACACTAAGCAATTCATAGAATTATTGAATTTTGAAGTGTATGAGTGAGAAAATTCATGTACTTGCTATATATACAAACACGCAAAGTGGTGGTTGATGCTAGAAAGTGTCCTACATAGGATCTCTAATACTCACGGATAACTAACGGGTAACAAATGGTTATCCGCAGATAATAAATTCGAGTATTTTTTATATCCGTATTAATAGATGAGTATGAGTATAATAGTATCTGTATCTTATATCCGTAGATACCATATATATTATATTTTAGTTTAAATTAAAAAAAACATGATTAAAACATTAATACATTAAAATTGAATGAGTTATTTTTTATCAATTAATTTTAAAAAAATTTTACTTTTTTTAAAATATCTCATTAAATATTAAATTTTTTTTTAAATAGTTACAAATATTTGTAAATATTAAAAAAATATGATATCCAATCTCACAAATATAACTATTGAGTACGAAACAAAAAATTATCCAAAGAATAATAAGAAAAAATCACTGCCCGCGCGAAAATTTGATTAGGATAATAGTTTGGTGGTGAATGAGAACGATTTTAGACCGTCAATAAATTAAAATTTATTTATTTATTTATCTGTGGTAAAACTAATGATGAAGATGATGATGTGTGCGCGCGTGGGTTTTTTATTGATGGTAAAACGTAATACGTCACCGTCTTGTCTGGTGGCGCCGAGTGGTTGAGGTGTGACTTTCGGGAGTGGCGCGTGGTGGTATTACTTTGGTGACTTAGTCGATTGGATAGGGTCCAATTGAACACGCAAGTTTGAACGTCTGATGCAGGAGAGAGGATGGTTTTAAACGAAGGGTGTAATAAGGGCAATCCATAAATGACATGAACAACGAAATTCACCTTTCAAATTTTGAAAACTTACAAACACAAAGGATGCATAGAGTTAGATGGATATTAAGACTTGTACCCCTGCTGAGCTGATCTTTACTCGGTCTACGCAACCGAACTTAACGCAACGTATGTCAGCTAGGAGGTTCACTTTTGACCAGTCTGCCACGTCGAGAAACCGAAACGCTCGGGATTCTCGGGTGAGCTGACCACTATATCCTAAATCCTCGGTAACTTACTCCCTCGATGTTCAGGGGTAACTGGACCACGACAAGGGACGACGAGGAGATAAAAGGGGAGGAAGGGCCCCGAGAAAAGACAAGAAATAGGGGGGAGGGAAAAACAAATTCTGTTCTAAGAGAAGATTCGAGGCTACTCGATAAGGTCTTCTCGCTCATCCGAGAACAGATTGGCGCCCACCGTGGGGCCCTGGTAAAACAGATTCCCAGGCCCTATTCCTTACGCATCCATCATGGTGAGAAATCCGAATGCCAGTGAAAATCCCCCAAACCATTCACCACCCAACAATGCATCACCTCCTACCGTAGCAGAGCTTTTACAGCAGATCAATGAATTAAGGCGTGAAAACGAACGAATCCGACAACGAGCAGATGAAGCGCACAATCGGGCCAATGAGGTTCAAGAGGAGCATGCCACAGCCCGTCAAGCGGCTAGGATGTCAGACGCAGAATAGAAGACACCTTACGCGAACAAGATACCGTACAGCGGTCCAACGGAGATCTTTTACGCCGCCTCCAGGTCTGAGAGGATTGGATACGAGGTCGACGTCTATCCGAAATAACGGACGACGAAAGTCATCCTTTCTCCCCTGCCATTATGTCTGAACAGGTCCCACATCAATACATCATGCCCAAGTTACCCCCATACACAGGCACCTCAGATCCAGAAGCACACTTGAAGGCTTTTAGAGCCCAGATTCTTATCTCCGGAGGAAGCGATGCGATAAAATGCAAAGTCTTCGTAGGCACACTAGCCCATGGAGCACTCAAGTGGTTCGGAGGGATCCAAAAGGGTACCATCACATCCTTTCCAGTTTTCACGCGATTATTCATCGAGCGGTTCGCGGCAAACAGAGCAAAACCGCCACGGATCACATACCTTTTTGACATAAGACAAGGATCGAACGAGCCCCTTCGAGAATATATAAACCGCTTTTGTGACGCCAGCACTAGCATCTCTAATTCAGACGAAGAAATTCTGGTAGACGCTTTCCTTAAGGGACTGCGCGCCAACTCCTTCAGTGATTCTCTAGTCAGAAACCTGGCTATCTCGCTAGCTGAAATTAGAGTCAGGGCATCTATCCACATAGAGGCCGATGACGTGATGCGCCACAAGCGACGCCAGGAACGTAGGTCGGAGGGAGATGCAAAGACAAAAGCTCCTCGAAAAAGGTACGACGATGCCGACAAGGCCAGACAACCAGACTGGAGGTATGCACCTTACATCGCCCAAACTTCCATTATCAATCGGACAGGGCGAAGTAGCGGCAACTTTCGTCCCCAGCTACAACTTAAATCTACCAAAATCGATGTTCTAAAAGATGTCGATGTTAATGTACATCTCCGCTTTCCCGAGCCGACCACAAGAACGTTGGGCCGCGATCAAAAGACCTGGTGCGAATTTCACCAAGCCTGGGGCCACGACACAGAACGTTGCTTTACATTGACAGAACAACTATTACGATTAAAAGATAAGGGATACCTCGATAAACACCTTTGAGCCCCTCAAAAAAACAAAGCAGCGCCCCAAACTCAAACTCCTCAAAAAATCCCTGTGTTGGGCGATTTGTTGACGATCGTAGGAGGATTTTCTGGAGGTGGCACCACATCAGCAAGCAGAAAACGATATTGTAGAAGCATAATGACGACGGGTATAATGCTCGCTCGAACCCCGACGCCCGAAATCACGTTCTCTAATGCCGACCGATCAGACATCGTTCCCCACGAAGATGACCCTGTGGTTATATCCATGATCGCAATGGGAAGAAGGGTCCATCGCGTCCTGGAATACCAGGGCAGCTCAGCCGACGTTATGTTCTGGTCAGCCTTCAGTATACCTTTGAATCAACAAAGACCGTTTGATGGTGTGCTGGTAGGTTTTTCTGGCGATCCTGTAGAAGTAAGGGGATACGTTGATCTACGCACCACGTTCGCTGCTGGCGAGGATGAGGATGCTTCAAAAACCATCACCATACGCTTCATAGTCGTCCAATCACCTTTCATCTTACAACGTCTTATTGGGGCGGCCATCACTTAATCGACTCGAAGCTGTCATTTTCACCAGCCATCTCAAAGTCAAGTTCCCGACTACCGAGGGGAAAATCGTCACCCTAAAGGTCGACCAAGCCACCGCCAGGAAATGTTACGAGAATAGTCTCAAGATGCGGCGATCCACCTACACTATCGCCATTTCCTTCGAAGGATTACTTCCCATTACCGAATCGCAAGGATCCTAGAAGGAACGCAGACCCCAACCAATGGGGGGAACCAAGTAAGTTGAAATTAGCAAGGGGCATTTCGTCAAGATCGGAGATGACTTAGACGCTGACACCGAACAGAAACTCCTGGGCATCATCCGAGGCAATTCAGCCTCCTTCGCTTGGCAACCTAGCGACATGGTCGGGATAGACCCGGATTTTATGAGCCACAAGTTAAACGTGAATCTCTCGGCAAAACCTAAGATGCAGCGTAGAAGAAAGATGTCGCCAGAAAAACTTGAAGCCGTCCGAGCAGAAATCGCGAAGCTCCTGTCAGCAGGTCACATACGCGACCGAGGCATGCTTAGCTTTTTAGACGCATACTCTGGCTATACCAAATAGCGATGCACCCAGCAGATGAGGACAAAACGACATTCATGGGTGAGGCCTCCAATTATTGTTATAAGGTAATGCCCTTCGGTTTGAAAAATGTTGGGACCACTTATCAAAGGCTCATGGACAAAATATTGAGCCCATTGATCGAACGCAATGTTCAGGTATATGTAGATGATATGGTCGTCACCTCCACTCAACCAACCGACCATTCCACCGACCTATCTGAGCTCTTTAACACCATCAACAAATACGGTCTGAAGCTCAATCCAAACAAGTGTGTATTTGGTGTGAGAGCATGAAAGTTTCTCGGATTCTTGCTGAACAGAAAGAGGGATTGAGGCAAACCCAGATAAATGCGCAGCTATCATAAACATGAGGAGTCCTCGTAATATTAAGGAGGTCCAAGGGCTCATGAGACGCATGGCTTCTTTGTCACGATTCTTACCCCGAGGAGGAGATCGAGGTCACCCATATTTTCATTGTCTACGAAAAAATATGGGTTTCCAGTGGGACGATAAATGTGAAGAAGCTTTCCAAGAGCTGAAGGCCTACCTAGCCTCCCCGCCGGTTCTGCGCTGACCTATACAGGGAATCCCTTTAAATTTATACTTCACCATAACTGACCTGGCAGTCAGTACGGTGCTTGTTCAGCAACAAGAAAACGAACAAAGGCTGATATACTTCACCAGCAAAACATTTAGAGGGGCAGAGGTACGGTACCAAGGAATTGAAAAATATGCCTTAGCGATTGTGTTTTCGTCGCAAAGGTTACGTCATTATTTCCAGGCCCACTCTATTATTATCATGACCGACCAGCTGTTAAAACAGATACTACAAAAGCCTGACGTTTCCGGGCGCCTGGTGAAATGGGCAATCGAGCTCTCCTAGTACAACATCAGCTACGAACCTCGAGGTCCCATTAAAGCTCAGATACTCGTCGACTTTGTAGCCGAGCTCACGTCGACGACCGAGCAAATAGATCCCCTGGAATCCATATGTATGTGGACTCTTTCAGTTGACGGTGCGTCTAGCACAAAGGGCAGTGAAGGAGGAGTCATCCTAGAGGACCTAGAAGGTAACATGATAGAACAAGCATTGAAGTTTGCTTTCCGAACTAGTAACAATCAGGCTGAATACGAAACCCTCATCGCCAGAATGCTCTTAGCCAAGGAACTCGGGGTATCACAATTATTAGCAAAGACCGATTCCAGACTCATCACAGGTCAGGTATTTGGGGAGTACCAAGTACGGGACCCTCAATTGGCATGCTACCTGAAGTTCGTACATCATTTAACCTCGTCCTTCTCATCTTTCAAACTCATACACGTTTCTCGAGAGCAAAATAGTCACGCCGACCTTTTGGCGAAACTAGCAAGTAATTCTCGACCTGGACATCATAAGTCGATGATACGGGAAACTCTGATCGCCCCACGAGTAACCTCGAATGAACCCGCTGTTGACACTACAGCTCACATAAATTCTATCGAAACGGCCTCAACCAAAGCATCATCATCCTGGACGACGCCCTACATCACATATTTAGCTGACAGACAACTCCCCTGAGACCCAGAGGAAGCAAGCATCATCAAGAAAACTGCTGCAAGATACACCCTCATAGATGGACGATTATTCAGATTCGTTTTTTCGCGACCTCTGCTTGCTTGCGTTGACAAAAAAGACTATACACGAATCATGTCCGACCTTCACGAGGGTATCTGCGGCAGTCATATCGGAGGTCGTGCATTAAGCACAAAAGTAATCCGAGCATGCTACTTTTGGCCCACACTCCAAAGAGACTGTCTAGAACATACAAAAAAATGCAACCAGTGCCAGATACACTCAGATTGGCACCATGTCGCACTCGAGCAATTACATTCAATCTCATCTCCTTGGTCGTTCCATACTTGGGGAATCGATGTCCTCGGACCATTCCCTATGGCACGACGACAAGTAAAGTTTTTAGTAGTAGCGATTGAGTATTTAACTAAGTGGATAGAAGCCGAAGCGATGGCGCATATCTCGGCGCTTCGGATCAAAAAATTTGTGTGGCAAAATATCATATGTCGTTTTGGAGTACCGCGGCGACTGGTGTCCGACAATGGAACCCAATTCAACAGCACATTACTCCGTGAGGCATGTAGAGAATGGGGAATCCAACAATCCTTCTCCTCTGTGGAACATCCGCAAACCAATGGACAAGCGAAAGCTGCTAACAAAATTATCTTAAGGGTCATCCGAAGGAAAGTATGTTCTTCCAAAAATAATTGGCCGGAATTATTGCCCGGTATACTGTTATCCTATCACACCACACCTCAAACCACAACTCGAAAGTCTCCATTTTGTCTGGTTTATGGAACAGATGCGATGTTGCCCATAAAAATCTCCCAACCTAGCTGGAGAGTACAAGTTTTCAATGCAGCTTCATCGGATAAAGGCCTCCAAATCAATCATGACAAGTTAGAAGAGGTTCGCGATCAAGCACAGATCAGCAGCGAGGCGGCGAAAAGAAAGATTGAAGCCCGATATAAAACGAAGATCAAACCTCGGGCATTTCTACAGGGTGACTTGGTGCTCTTAAAAGCTCACCCACTACAACTCGAGCATAAGCTTTCCCCAAAATGGACAGGACCGTTCATGATCGAGCAAGCCCTCGGAAAGGGCGCTTATCATCTCGAAACTTTGGATGGAGCCTGTATACCGCGCACATGGAACGCTAGGAATTTAAATTTCTTTTTTAGTTAAACTCAGTTCCTAAATTCTATATTCGACAAAATCCCTTAAGCTCGACTCGGGTTCGGATTTAAATTCGTATTCGACAAAATCCCCTAAGCTCGGCTCGGGGTCGGACTTAAATCCGTATTCGACAAAATCCCCTAAGCTCGGCTCGGGGTCGGACTTAAATTCGTATTCGACAAAATCCCCTAAGCTCGGCTCAGGACCGGATCCTCGCTTATATTCAAACTCTCGTTTGGTCCGACTCGACGGATCCACACTCGCATTTTTTTTCGAATTAAGTTAAGCTCAGTTTCAATCCACACTGAGGGTTAGTAAGCTCGACATTAAAATTATCAAGACTGAGGGTTACCAACCTAGCTCAACAATGGAGTTCGATATCAAAATCATCAAAACTGAGGGTTACCAACCTAGCTCAACAATGGAGCTCGACATCAAAATCGTCAAAACTGAGGGTTACCAACCTGGCTCAACAATGGAATTCTCAAAACAGGTATGATAATACTTTAAAAAGTGTATTTTCCTAGCTATGTGGTGAAATATAACAATATTAGGAACGTCGTCAACAAAAGTTTACAAAATATTAGATAGAAAAGCCTGTTCTAAGATTTACTCCTCCACCAAACGACCATCATGGATGATCTTTCTAGCATCAGCCGCCGAGACATCCGCTGTAGGACACAACAGCCGTACCTGCTCCAGTGCAGCTTCAAAACCTACTCCGTAAGTAGAGGCAACTTTGTTCGCCAGTTTTTCCTCCAGGGCAAGCCAAGACTTCTCCTTCTCGGCAAATTCTTCCTTCACTTTCTGCAACTCGGCCACTAGCTGAGTTATCCTCTCCCCCCGCTCTTTCAACTTTGCCTTAAGTCCCTGCAAGCCATCTATTTCGCTAGAAAGTCGAGCCACCTCCTCCTTCGCCGCACTCAGCTGTGCTTTAGTCAGGGCTAATTCCGCAGCACGATCTTTCTCCATGACGCTCGCACGGCTTAACTTGTCACACAGAGCAACCACCGAAACCTCAGTCTTATGGAGGAACCCGTCTATGTCTTCTTGAATTACGTCGACCTCTTGATTCAAAAGACAGTGCAGATCGCCATCAAAGCTATAACATACGCTTTATGTGCTCGGCTATGCGCTCTATGGTTGAATTGAGAATCCCAAAAGCTATAACATACGCTACTCGATCCCTCCTGCAGTGGCGGACCTTTTGAGGACAAAGTATGCTCGGACCGAGCAGAGATTCCAGCAATCTCACCTACTACCACCTCTGGTCGGTCCAGGGGGCGTCGTCTCTTAAGGCTGGGGCCGGATTGAGTAACCTCTTCGTCGGATACCACTGTCACGCCTTCCTGAGTAAGAGGAATCGCCTGAGCAAGAGAAGTTTGAGAAGAACTTCTCAGAGCCTTGAATCGCTTGGCTAGATCCTGTTTCGACATCCCCATTCTGGATTCTGCAAAAAAGCCACAAACCACGTCAAAATAAATTCAAATCGATACAGAGGAATATCTCGCAAACATATACTGATGTAATGCTTCAGACTAGTCGGTTGAAACTCTAACTTCAGAAGCTGCTTGGTGTCAAAAATAGCCTTTAACTGCTCCAACATGAGGCAATACTCCTTTTCTGCCGATGAAAGATCGGATAATTGTCGAGCACTTGTGTTATTGGGATTCTGTGTCCAATAAAGCGGGAAGCCCTCCAATAAATCCGCCTTGTGTGGAAGAGCTCTTATCTTCAGAAAACCACCTTTAAACCCTTTGTATGACGATTGAAATAAAGTCAGCAAACCTCTACCCCCAGCACTACTCAAAGACGACCACATATGCTTATGTGGTTTCTTCATCTCAAAGAAATATAAAAAGACATTAGACGTAGGAACCACGCCAAAATGCGTGCACAACACGTAAAACGCCCGGACAAAAGCCCAACTATTGGGGTGAAGTTGAGTTGGAGCAACATTCAACATTGTTAACAATTCCTTTTCAAAAGAACTCAAGGGCAAACGCAACCCCACCTTCGAAAACAAGGTCGAATAGAAAAAGCAAAAGGGGCTGAAGGGTCAGTAGAAGCATTGGCGCATACGGGCTCATCCAACTCACATCAAGCCACCAAGACGTCCTGCTCGTTACTCTGACATAATTGCTGGCCTCGGCGATACCGAGTTATAAAGTGATCCGAGGTGAAGCACGTACATTCTCGTCGAAGAGCCAGGGGCGCCCATGGATAGAAGTCGTCATAGGAAGTGGTCATCGCTCCAATCAAATCTCGCCAAACACTCGAAGCCAAAGAAATCTTACCCTACCCAATATCGCAGTTAAAGACCAGTGTCAAGAGAGCATTTCCCTCTCATCAACAACGACGAAAAAGAAAACTGCAAAACCACCAAAACAGAAAAAATCGCTAAAACCCATCATCGCTGGAGAAACCTAAAACAGAAATACGAGCACTACGAACCTCCAACGAAACTACCCTTCCCCCAAAGGAAAACCCTAGTCGAAACAGCATTCCCAAAAGCAAAACCTAGTCGAAGCCACACTACCACAATACTCAGTCGAAGTCTCTAACGATTCTCACATCATGATAGAACGAAAGGTGAAAGGGATGAAAGAGCATACTTGATCGAAGTCGCTTCACCAAAGTGGAAGAAGTGAGAGAATGCAACAAAAATGAAACTTGGGGCAGATGAAAAATCACCAACGATGAAAATGGGGAGAGAGCATTTGAAAATTTCTTATACAGAGTCATAAATGTGGACAAGACAAAGCGGCGGTTACAGGCTGCAAAAATACAACCTCCATCAGACATAGGACACGTGGCATCTTGTCAGTCAATCGCAGTCAAAATTTTGAAAACCACGCGCCAGGGAAGTTGTAACAACTCTCTCATCCACAACAGTTGGGATTCAAGGTCTGAGGGTTAATGTACCCCTGGCTGAGCCGATCTTTACTCGGTCTACGCAACCGAACTTAACGCAACGTATGTCAGCTAGGAGGTTCACTTTTGACCAGTCTGCCACGTCGAGAAACCAAAACGCTCGGGATTTTCGGGTGAGCTGACCACTATATCCTAGATCCTCGGTAACTTACCCCCACGATGTTCAGGGGTAACTGGACCACGACAAGGGATGACGAGGAGATAAAAGGGGAGGAAGGGCCCCGAGAAAAGACAAGAAACAGGGGGGAGGGAAAAATAGATTATGTTCTAAGAGAAGATTCGAGGCTACTCGATAAGGTCTTCTCGCTCATCCGAGAACAAGACTCAACTTAGAGATTGTTCGAGTGTAAACCTGAATTATCAACTCTAAATAAAAATTAATGTTAAGAAATATAACTAGTCTGTAGACGAGTACAAAAAATTAAGAATATTAGAGTTTAAATATTAAGATTGAAGTCCATTTAGAACAGAAAATACTATTCGCAATAACAATACTCCTAAACAATAAAATAGAAGAAAACTGTTTTTAACCTTATAAATAAATCTTTAGATTATCAGTTAAAGACAGATAGACATTCAATGTATCTAACCTTGGATGTTTATAGTCTAATTCTCTTTTTAGATTTAACAGGATTAATATCTTATAAATCAAAATATTAAAATCTAATATTTTAAGATTTCTATTTTTTTTCTGTACCAAATTATTTGTGTTATTAAAGTATTTGACATTACAAATCTTTCCTCACCACAATTTAATAATATAAAATCCACTTTCTGTCTTTTTTAAATAAAAAAAAAATTCAATTGCCTAAGTTCTTTGTTTTGAACTACCTTTTCATTCTCTTAATTCTAGTTTCTTTATCCCTCCCAACTCAACCTTGGTTTCCTCTCATCTATTTGTGAAATAGAGACTACATTTGGGTTTGTGGCAGAGTTTTCTTCAAATTTACTCGATCAATTTATTCCTCCATATAAGTTAAAAATTCAACATTCTTCTTTTTTAGTTTGGAGGCGTTTGTTTCTACTTGAATTCTAATTAGAGTCTCATGCTTCTTTGTAATTTCTTCGTTTTGTCTTATGTAGGTTGTTTTGGGATTTTGGTGCTCAAAATAGTCTTTGGGGTTTTGTTGTTTCAATCTTTGTCTACGTTCGAGGTGAAGAAAGCTATTTCTTATGATGTAAGTAAATTTTTCTTGCATGTTATAATTTGATATATTGAATAGTTTGAATTATTGTGTTTTGATGTGTTGAATTGATGAGTACATGTGAAATTTTAGTGGTTTGTGGTTCTGAATTTTGGATGCTGAGAACAGATGAAAATCTATTATTTTAACTCAAGCGAGAATCCTATCGCTCAAGCGAGAGAAATCTAGCTCAAGCAAAAATAGTTAGAATTTCACTTTGTTCTCTATTTGAATTTTAGCTTAAATGAGAATCTTTAACTTAGCGAGAATCTTTAGGCGAGAGAGCCACTGTTTTGTTTCTATTTAATTTTAACTCAAGCAAGAATCTTTAGCTTAAGCGAGAGCCCTTGTCGCTTAAGGGATAGTCTCTAGCTCAAATGAGAGTCCCTGTCACTCAAGCGAGAATTTCTAACTTAAGCGAGAATGCTTTAGAGATTTAGTTCCTTATTTTTAACCTATGATTGACTGAATTAATTTTAAAAATATGATGTATGAAGCTATGCATGAATGATGTTGACATTTTGAGACTTGACTTGATATGTCATTGTAAAATATGTGATTGTTTGATATTTGGAATTCAATATGGAATTATTGATATGTTAATATGAAAATGTGATTAAGGATGTATATGATTGTTAAAGTATTATTGTGATGATAATGAGTTGTTAATATATATATATATATATATATATATATATATATATATATGAGCATTGTATGTGTTTAACATAATTTTGTGGGTCATGGGGAGATTTTATGGTGGTGTTATTTTAGTGTATGCTTTGGACTATGGATTCAAGTAAGGTGACATCCTGAAACTCTAATTATCATTCACATTCAAATAGAGTAAAATAGTTCATGTGGTGAGAGTAATAGGAGGTTCTAGTCTAAGGCGGGATAATTACCTTAGATGATCATGGATTAACATTGTATGTGGTAGGGTGAAACCCATTGACAATGGCTCTACAGAGCAGTAGAGGTCACCACAAGTGCAAGTCTCTAGTGATTTCGATTCCAAATGCATATATCCGGATAATTGAGTTTAGTGTCAATTGTATGTGTGCAGTTATGTGACTTATTTGTAGTTGCCCATGTATGACTTATAATTGATATGATTTAAATGGTCTTAGGATAACTCTTTTGTATACTAGTTTACCTTTGCACTTTGTAGTCTATGTTGTATTCTTCTTTTACCATGATCACCATTTTGGTAGGAGTGGGGGAAGATGCAGGTTTAGAGACACCTCTGAAGTATGAGAAATTCGTAGTTAAAGTTGTGAGATTGCGACGAAGGTATGAGTGTTTAGTACATTTGATATAGGGATACCTTTAAAGGGTTGGTGTTTTTGTATAAATGATATATTTTTATAATCTGAATTTTTAAAGAATTATATTAATATATTTTTTATTCTGTTAATCTATCTTTTTAATATTATTATGAAATATCTTATTTTATTAAAATGAGATATTACGAATATCGTACTTATTTTTTTTAAAATAAATATTATTTCTATATTCCTTGTGAGAAAATTACTCTAAAACATAATTAAATTCTTAGTAATTTAGTTTTATTTTCTGTTATTGTTTTAAAAATGTTTTGCGTTCAAATTTGAGTTATCACTTTTAATAAATGTCATCAAAGGTAGTTTGGGAATTGTACTTTTTTAATGGAATTAACAAAATTAAATTAATTTAACTAACTTTCCTGTAATTAATTAGTATAAATTAAGTATTTTTATTTATACATATGTCAGAAGATAATAATAGATAAATAAAAGATGTAACTCCTTTAGGCAATGTTCGTTTGAACAGATAGTAACAAAGCACGGATCTACAAAGATGGATGAAAAAAAATTTCCATGTTCTTATTAAATGATTCAAGCGGAACAACAGAGATGAATTTGCAGGATTCTTGATAAAATCCATCCACTCATATTTGAGTGGATTTGAAGAAATATAAACTCATTTTACTTTTATGTCCTTTTTATATTATATATAATTAATAATATATGCAGTAACTAATAATATATTTGTGAATAATAATATGTATAATAATTTTTATAATTAATTAATAATAATAAAAATATATATAAATATTTATAATAATTAATGATAATTACTATATTGTTAAATTTTAATATTTTTAAGTCATTTAATAATTATTTTATTTTATTTTTATCTTCAAGGATATTTTAGTAATTTTCAAATTTTTATCTATTAAAACTTTTTTTTAATCTATTACATCAATCAAATCACTCACTAACTTTTTTAAAATTCATTTCCAAATTCACTTTTTTTATTCTCTAAATCCACTCAAAAAAACACACATATTCATCTACTCAAATCAACACAAATTCATCTTCACACTCTCTCTTAAATCTATCCTACCAAGTGAACAAAGCCTTAATATTGTTTACTTATAGTAATTCGTTATCATAATAAAATGGTGATTAATTTTATTAATGGTGAAAAAAACTATCCCTATTGTTGTTAATGTCCCTTACTCTTTTTGGTACAATATCTCACTTAAATAATATAAAACATTATAGATTGGATCTTATGAAAAAAAAAATAAAACATTACATCTAACTTAAGTCATGTGCACAAACAAACAGACAAGTAATAATTTTACAAAACTAACTATCATTTTTAATTTTTCTATAGTCTCTTCTATCCATAATTAAGATTGTTAAGAGTATAATTTTCTGTAGTTAAAAATGAAAATAATACTCTTTTTAATTTGTTTAAAACTTTATTTGTTTATCTGTCTATTGATATTTCACTAACACATTTCTTTATTTATTTTTATTATAAATTTTGACTATGAAAATTTTTTTAAACAATTTACATGTGTATTTGTTATGATTGTTAAGTTGGATTTAAGCACGTGTCTAACAAGCCTAAACAAGTCCAACTCACCTCATCATTTAGTAAAGAGAGGTTTTATTCCGGTCAAAATAAGAAAGAGACTATACAATCAAGAAAAAAAAAAGGAGAGAAAAATTATTAGCATGTTTACTCATTCTTCATTTTAATTGTTGGAATTCAATACGTGGTTAAAGAAATTAGTTTTGTAATCTTACTCTATTTTAGATTTATTTTTCTTTATCTTTTTATATTTAATAGTATTATTGTTTTGATGCATTGGATTATTATAACCACTTTAAAAAATAATAGTGTTCTAATTTTTAATTATTATTACTACATTATTGTTGCTCCTTACTTATTCTTAAAGGTTAAAAAAAAATATTTCACTGATATTTTTGTATTGTTGTGTTATTGTTTCCCATCATATAGTCAAGGGAGAAACAGATAAAATAGGAAAGCGTGCATTAGAATCAAGAAAGCTTGGTTGGCATAAATAACTTTAGAAGACATTTATTATCTAAAACAACTTATTTTCCTTTTGCCCAACATTCATTATAAGTGATGAATTTTATATTTAAGATATATTTAATAAAAAACGTTAAATGAAGCAAAAATATGTTACATTTAATGTGTTGAAAACGTCGCATACTTTTTTCATTAAATAAAATTACGATGGTTATTAGAATAGTAATTGGTTACCATTACATAGAATTGTAAGAATTTATGGTATGATTGACTGGTCGCAGTTAAACTCTTAATAAATGAATAAGCAGCTCAGAAAATACCAAATATGCGGTAAACTCAGAATTAAATAAACGATACACCACGAGGCATGAGCACAAATTCTGATTCTGTTTCTATGCTGCTACTGCGGAGTACAGACAGCAAACTTCAAAATGACAGAATTCTGATGGATAATGGACAGCATATCCTTGCCTGTCATAGCTAGAAATGTTACGATTATAATTAAAAGAAAAAAAATCCTAATTATAACTTAATAGCTTAAGCCTTAAGCAGACTGTTCTAAAGTCAGCCTCAAAAATGCAGTTAGCATTTTAGAATTGATCCCTAACCACTACTTTGAACAGGCAACATGCAAAATATGCAGCTTCTGAACTGTTAATCCCACAAGTCACAACTTCACTGATGAGTTTGGCCAGCCCATAGCGGATGATGGTACATGGGCATATTATGCACGGGCTGACTAGTATTGTTGTAGAGTCCAGGTCCAGGCCCAGACCCAGGCCCCCTACAAAAAGGAGTGTGGTCATGTTCCTCAGAGGACTCAGTTGAAGGCCCTTGAGAAGTAGGACTAGTTGGAGATATGGGTGCACCAAATGTTAGCATTTGGGGTGTTGGTGCAGAAGAAGGCCCAGATTTGAGGACATTCGAATTCGACTTTTTTCCATCCACAATAAAGCTACCCACTATTACCTATAAATGAAAAAAGCCACATGAATAAAGCATCAAAGTTTTGTAAATAATAATGATTAAGGAATCATATATATATACACACACAATAATGAAATCCACATAAACTTTAAACCATTTGAGAGCGATACCTGTACAGTTGATGCTGCAGTTAGCGTTCCAGCAACTCCGCCACCCAAAACACGTCCATCGGATCCTGCAAGGGTTACATTCAAAGTGCATGTTCTGCTACGTTCGCCATTACTTTCAGATTGTTGCATGGCACCTGATAATGATATAATCTCAAATCGGCCCTGCAATGTAAATTGATATGACGTAAAGTTAACTATAAACCAAGACATAGTGGAGCGTAGAACTGTGAAACTAATAAGATCTAGCTCAACCGTACTCCCTCCAGAGCCCTACCAAGGGGGAAAGGGCCAAAAAGGATAGGGAAGCAATGATCAAGCTCCTAATTATATGATCAAAGAGATGAACCAACTCTCCCAAAGCCTTAACCTTTCCGTTCTCACACTTCTAGATAACAGTTAGGTTTACTTGAGTATTCTTCTGGTCCTATAGTTTCAAAAATAAAATCTCGTAGTCTCTATACTCAAAACATCCCTTCTTAATATTTTAATCCCTTTTAGACTTCGTCATAGGGACTAAAACATATTAAAATGATAAATGTAAAAATTAAAAAGGACTAAAATTATGTGAAGGGATAAAAGATTAAAAATAGTATGTGTAACACCAAAACGGGATGATTTTAGATAAAGGGACCAAAAGGAAAAGTTTTTATAAATATAGGAATTAAACGAATAATTAAACGTAATTGCTAAATCTCAATATTCTTCCGGAACTTTTCTTATGGCAAAAACAAGCATCACAACAATTCCTGTAGATGGTCCCTTTGATTTCTTATCAACCAAGGATGCTGTAGTTGATAAAATAAGAGATATAAAATTCTTAATAATTGAGATATCTGAATCCAAAACTTATTACCAGAAAATGATCCTTGTCCAGTGTTTGTATTCCAAATCAATCAAGTTGAACACGAATACGATAAGACAAGGATTCATGTACATCACTCAATGTCAATTTAGAAGCATCATAAACTTAAAACCAAACACACATTTAGTTGTGGGGTGCATATGGCACGGCAAGAAATGGAAATAGAAGTGAATATCCACTGAAAGACAAACTTTAAACGCAACAAATATAAGCACCTCCAATTCTGTTTTAACTTTCCGGAACGGCCAAATTACCTTGATGGTATCCTCATTGCACTATGGCATGCTCGTCATACATAATATGATTCAGTTCCATCCACAACATTGGAAACAGAACTTCCGATCCGAGGCACCTTTTCCCAAATCAAATTAGGCTTTCAAAAATATTTTAAAAAATAGGCAACTATTTCCAAATGTACACTTGTAATTGTATTCATCTAATAAAGCAGGTATCCTTAAAACCTTTATATATACCATTGTACACATATAGTTAGACGATGACGATCTAACACCCTCCTTTCAGTTACGAACCCTTAAATTACCTCAAAGATCAACAGTACTGAAATTAGTCCCAAAAAATTATTTATACATTTGAAGAAATGACAAGACAATAATCATTGCAAAGACTTCTTCAAAATGGATCGGTTATAAGTACAAAAGCACCAATTCCATGCCACATGCATCTATCCAACTATTTTCAAATTAATATAAAGTTTTTACCCGTCCAACCTCACATTTGAAGCAGAATCCTAAATATCTAGACAATAGGCCCTAGAATGCAAATTCAGTTGGCCATACCTGTCAATGACTCAACAATGATTCAAAAATTGGATTTACTTAAAAGGTTACATTTGTCATTCTAAATTCATTGTCTAATAACTCTACTAGACCATAGAAGTAGTTGCTTGAAAAACTGTTAATAATGATGACAGTACATGCTAGAAAATAAATTAAATCAAATACATATGAAATAAATAAACCATTTCCAGCTGCCATCTCAGAAAGTACAGTTTTCCTGTTCCAATAGCAAAACAAAGGAAAACAAAAAGCAAAAAACACAGCACTCCAAATAATTAAGTGATTGTTTTCATTCTCTAGAATATAGTTATGTATGGAAAATTATCATCACATTCATTCAGTTTATGTTCCCATTGCTATGCATGTTAATCAAACACACATTACCAGATCATTTCCAACATAGAATTTTTAATATAATGGACAACTAGATTCCACATGGATATAAAAGTACCTCGTATGTTGCCGTACCACCGGATAGTGCAGGTTGTCTAAGGGTAACATTACAGATTGCACCAATAGCCGAAAGAATACAAACTGTCCGAGGCCCTTGCTGAGAAAAGGACATAATTTTTGCCGTGATATCCTAAAACAGAAGCATGCTAGTGAGAAGGATTTGTGACAATAGTAAACCAAACCAACTCATTTAGAACCTTCAAAATATTCATATAACATTATGCACACCAACTATGACGGTTCCACAATAAAACAGTGGCTCACTGAAGAAATCCAAGTTTGCTTCAGTTCAAAGGTAACAAGAGAAGGTTGACAATAAATACTGGCAAAGCATTCTCTAAAACACACACTCTATTCCAGTATTAGCTGAAATTTATTGAAAATAGACAATTTTGGCGAGTCTTACTTCTCATTTAATAATTCTCTCATCTCGTGATTTTGCAGTTTGTAAGTGTTAGAAAATGTGATACTAACTATCTTTATAAAGAGAAAGGTAAGTTAATGCTATAATTACCCCTTTCCTCTTTTAGTGGGACAATATATACAAATGTAAATGGTGAAAAACAGGAAACTACGATAAATAAATACACCTCATAAATTCTGAAGTTGATTAAACGAGATGGCAAAAAATCATTCACACTCCACATCAACAGACAAGAGAATTGATGAACTCAAATACAACGGCACTGAATGAGCAATTGACATCAAGTTCCCATGCAACAAAGGCAAGCTTTTTTAGCCACAGAAAACTAAAACAAACATATATTTAAAAAAAAATGCCTGGATGAAGGTCTCATTTTACACCCAATTTGAGGATTATGTGTATGCAGTACGAATAGTTCCACAATGTTGTTTCGCCACCAGAAAGGTTAAGAACCTCTAAGATTACCTCAGAGCAATAGCACTGAAATCATTCAACCCAAATACAAATACATTAAAAAGAATAACAACACAATAATCACTGCGAGGCTGTCTCCCAAAATAGATAGGTCACAATCAAAAGCAGTTACCCCACGTCGCAGTTCAAAACTTTTTGTTCTCATTATTAATAGAGCCTCCACCTTTCCATAACGATAAAAACGCGGTTTCTTAGTCCAAAACTTCAAACTTTCAAAAACGAAGGCCTATAACCCTTGCCAAAAAAAGAAATAGTATTACCGGATAATTATGACTTTAATTTCTAATGTATACTCAGCAAAAAAAAAAAATTACACACTAAAAAATCAATGCTTAGTTCAATTCTTAAGATAATTATCGTAAAAAAAAAACTAAAACTCTCAGATATATTTATTTGTGATTGGACAACTGTGTAAAAGAGATAGCTTCATTCGTCCATATTCATTCATGCTGGGGTACAAGAAAAGGTCAAGTTGAGTGAAGTGTGAAAACTCTCCCTTTCCCAACCAAGAACACAATGCATCAAAATCAAAGGCTAATCCACAAAAATCACCAACAAACAAATGCAGGAGCCACATAACACAAAAAAGCAAAGGAGTACATTGCATTGCATTTCAGGAAAGTCTAGTTCTTATTTAGCATTACCTCGCCAGACTCCACCAAGATCACGTGGGGAGTGAATCCAACCCCACCAGCTCCTTCACATCAACACAAAAAAGAACCATCACAATCAGTTCCAGTCAAACAAAAAAACCAAACACAAAAACAACAACAACTACCGAGAGCATCCAGCTGTTTCTTCCCAGACCCGGGAGGCCTTCCTCGGTGCTTCTTCGCCGAAGCATCGGCGGAGGCAGTAACGGCCGAATCACCACCTATACCTCCGCCGGAAGCGGCGGCGGAGGAAGGTGGAGGAGGGGAGGTATGGGTAGGAGCGAGGCCGAGGGCAATGTTACCGTCCGGCGAGTACTTCCGGGGACGACCGCGTTTCTTCTTGGCGAGCGAGCATGGCTTCATCGGCGAGGAAGAGCCGTCGTAGGCGGCTGAAGGGGAGACAGGGAAAGGCTCCGACGCTGGCGGAGGCTGTTGTTGCGGCGGCGGCACGACGCCGAAGGGAAATCGCGCGGTGGCGGGCGCCATCATGACGGCACCGGAGGAATTAGGGCCGATGTTGGTGGGGGCATAGGAGGTGGGGCCCCCCATGATGGAGGGCGGCTGTGGTCGGGGCGGTTCGCGAGCGTCCATTACGGCGGATCAAGCAGCGAATGCGCTTGAAGTTGAATGCCCTCTCTCTCTCTCAAGTCTCTGCAGCGATCGATGGATTGAATTGAGTGATTGATGAGACGAGAGAGAGAGAAACGTTTCACTGTGTCTCTGTGTGTGCGAGAGAGTGTTGTGAGTGGGGGATTCAGAGACCGAGGAACAAAAAGCGCACCTGACTATGATACGGAAAGAGTGAGATAATGAAACTAGAATTGAAGGAAAAGGGGGGAAAGTGTGTAGAGAGGTAAAGATAATTTTATGGTGTACGCGTACCATTATTTTTATCTCTGTTACTTTGGTATACGTACATAAATAACTTCACCTTTCCAAACCTGTTTCCTTGATGCATGCCGCAGGAATGAATGATCTCCTTCAATAACTGCTCACTCATATTAAATACCTCTTCTCTTCTCGCTTTATTACAAACTGCTTTTATTTTTTTTATATCGTTTATTCCCTATATTACTCTCATAATTTAATCACATTAAATACCTCACAATCATTTATTTCTCTTAATCTTTTTAGATATTTACATATTTTCTTCCTCTTTCTACCTAAATCTATTCTTAACATCCATCCTTTTATATTTTTTAACTTATTTTTTCATTTTTTTTTTAAATTTATAGTACTTAAAAAAAACACCTCATATGAAACTTAAAATCATATGCAAAATAGGAAAAATGCAAAACTTTTTAATAAAGAATCAAACTCAAAATTTGATATACTAATAAATAATGAAAGCAACATGTTTTAAATAAATATTTTACTAACAAACAAATCATAATTTACAATCTATGTAGAGATTAAATAGAAACAAGAAAAAATAAATAAAATGAATATTTTTATATGAATTATTCTCAACATAAGGTTATGTTTAGTTTTTAAAGGATTAGTCTAGTTTTATTAACACAAGTAGTGTACAAATTCACTATTCTCGTACATTACATGTGTTTTTTTTATTAGTTTCTTCAAGCTAATCACATGAGTTTTCCTTTGTTGGGAAACATCAAAATTGGAGCATCACACTCACTCTTCACCTAAAGAGATCATCATAAAGTATCGTTTTAGTAATAGTGATCTTGGAAGCATTGTCGGATGATAGTGGCTAACGTGCCACTTAGTTATCTTTTACCATTTGTATGTTTCAATCTCATGAGTAAAGTATTAATAGTGACTTATCGTTGAAAAAATACTTGTGATGTAAAAATTGAGAAAAGTTTCACAACAGATAGTCAAATGATCATCTCATATAAACTAGTAAAAATATGTTTGTGTTGTAAATCAAAAGAAACCCTTAAAAAGTATTCAATGTATAATGAAATTTAACTAATTAATTAGAAACTCGACATCATATCGTACTAAGATGATGGAATATAAAAGTTTGTATTATTTATCTTTTCCTTATTCCTTGAAATATCACTTTTTTGTTTGTTAAAAATACTTGTATGAATAAATTATTTTTTGTTGCAATTTTCATCGTTTATTTAAAACCTTAAATACGACTTTTTATTTATATTCAAAATCTCCAAGTGTACCTTACGTAGTTTGTAAGAAAAAATTAAATAAAATCTTTAAAATTACATTAAATTCACTTGTTCTATTTTTTTTTTTCTGTTTTACGAAAAGAAGAAAAAAATATGCTAAAAGCTCTAAGAGCAAACATAAATTCTAATAAAATTATGTGTTATTACACCATTTTTTTCGGGTGAAAGGTGAATAGTATATACAAAGTATTTGTGTTGCTTTCTCAAGTACTTATTTTCAATTAGTATTTTAGCTGTACAAGTTTTATTGTGATAATTCTGTCTACATATTTATGTCATGTTAAAGAACAAATTGAATTTTGATACCCGTGATATATGTGCGAAAATAATATATTTACTAATAAATAAGTTTGAGTGAAAAACAAGTATTGCACCCAATGGCAACACCACTCAAAACAAATAACAAAATGACATTATTTATCATCTAAAAGAGATAAAACCCATAAAACATAAAGTCCACTAACAAGTCACTAATATTTCAATACCAAAAAGGAAAGATCCACATTATTGTTTACACAGATATAGTTGTATTTAGAACCGGGAAATGTTTGGCACAAGATTCATGATCTCTTTCAAAATCAAACCTATGAAGTAACATTTCAACTCAAAATATTGTGATCCATAACTTTCAGTAAAACAATATATATAATGTTTGCTTTGGAAGACACCTAATTTGTGTGTGCACCCCAAAAAAATTATATAAAACATCAAATTTTATCAATAATTTAATTAAGCATTAAGTAAGGATGACAATCCGCAGGTTTACAAGAAAAAGTGTGGGGTGGACTAAATATCTTGGTTTGCTTAGACCCACTACGAATAACCCGCAGCTCGCGTGAGCCAACGATGAATTGACCTGCATTTGGTCTGCATACATACATTAACTTAAATTCTTAAAATTTAGTAGCACCAACACAACACGTCATGTTTCTTCTAAGCAACTTGTTCATTTGTGTTTCTTCTCTAGTTCATCCAAAAAATTGTAAAATCAGCATATAGTAAAGTCAGAACAAGATCGATAGATGTCGATGATGATCTATTTGTAAAACTTTGGAATATTAAAGCCTTATACCTTACACTTTGCATAGAAAATAATCTTAAACAACGTTGCAGCGTGCAATAATTTGATTACAAGAGGGGTGAGCGTGAGTACCAATACGTGTGTCATGTGTGGCAAGTGTGAAGAGTCAATGGGTCACCTATTCTTTAATTGTCATTTTTGCTCAGAGTATATGGAATTTGTGTAATTATTGGGTTGGTATTACTACGATACATCACATTTTAGAAAAAAATAATTTCCATCAATTTTGTATACATGAGTTAAGTAAAAAGGGTAATTATATTTGGAAATGGGTTGCTATTGTATGGATCATCTAGATGCACAAGAATGGAATCATTTTCAGGAGTAAAGTGAAGGATGGTGAGGAAATGTTTAACTTAGCCCAAGCGACTTGCATGTGGATAACTAATAAAGTTTCTAATGAGAGATTCACATACTCATACTGGTGCTTGTGTCCAGATTTGTGCATTAAATCAATAGTGAATTAGGAGTTTTTTTTTGTTAGTTAGGGGATGCTTTTATAGTTGTCTAAGGTCCAATCTTGTCCACACACATCACATGGTGCTTGTTTGTTAGGTGCTTTGAGATATACTTTGTTTGTGATATCTTTTTGAAGTTACACTCTTACTCAACTATTTATTTATGTTCATCTAATGTGTGATATAGACTCAAACTATATAGACTAGAGATTTCTTTTTCAAAACACAAAGTGTGAGCTTATGGATCTGATGGACATGCATACAAAACAAAAGAGAAATCTTGTCACAAAGTTGGCTAAGACAGTGATTTTTCCTTGAGCTTGTGGAATCCTTAACATTCTTTTGTATCTTTGTCTTCATAAATCTGTTATATTTTGCTTGTAGAATAGTTATGTTAAACTATTATATTCTCTTTTTAATAGGTTATATGTGTTGTTTTCTCTTTTAATCTTATGCGATCTTGTTCTTTGCTTTTTTTATATGTAAAAGGGTTGGAACACCTCAAGTGCTTTTTTATTTATATATTTTTTATTACTGATAAAGAAAAGTAGTGGAGTTAGAAATCTAAAGAGAAGATAAAGAAAAGATTTAAAAAATGTTTTAGAGATGGTAGTTCTTATACAATGAAATTAATTAATAGAAAATTTTGTTTATAGTTTGAATTTTTCAATAATAGAAATAATTAGGCGTTGTCTTTTTAAAAATCTATTATTCTTAACTATTATATATGGTTAATAATTTATAACATTAATTATAATATTAATTTAACTAATGTTAAATTGTTAGTACATTTTACTTTCAGATTTTGTAGCACATTCTCCGATATTAATAATGGTGTTGATATAATCAAATTAATTGATTTAATCTATTAACCTTACTTCAATTAAAATTATTCTTACTTTTAATAATATGTTTAATACTAATTTAAATATAAATAATTATAATACGTAGACTCTATAGTTTATTTTGTTTAATTATTAATGAAGTAATATCTATAATTATACATAAAGAAATTTTTACTTTTGTGTTCACATTTTATAATATAAATTTTGTCCTTACAATATAATTATTTATTAATTTTTTAAAAATTAACAATTTTTTTTAAAACTATCTATCTTTTCTTATTCTTTTTTCATATTCATCAAAGTTATTTTCTCATTTTTTTTTCTTCATCTCACATTATTTTTAATAAATATAATTTTATTTTGTATATTAACTAATAATATTAAAATATCATCCCTATTAATATAATATCATGATATAAAAAAATACATATGCACATACATACTAACATTTTGTATTTATCATAATAATAACAAAAAAAGTTTATATCTAAGTATAATTATTAAATAATAAAACAATATAAAAATTTACAAGATTAAAAAATTAAAAAATTATAAATTTTTTATGTGAAAAAAAAGTGATGACAAGTTAATATTAATATTACCTAATTAACCACCACATTACTTAATTATCCGAAAAACTAACAATAGACTCAATTAAAAATATTAAACGTTTTAAAATTCAATAGAAAAAAAAGATTTTAATAAAAACTAAATTAAAATTTCTAATTTTATCATGAACTCTAAAACTTAATTAAATCTTCTTTTTTAATATAATAAACATAAATTTAGTGTAATTTTTATAAATATCATAGACAATAATTTTTTTAATAGGATTATTAAATATGTTAAATATTTTAAAATTACTATTGACAATAATGTCATCGTTACACTTTTTTTATATTCTTACATAATTAAAAATAATAAAACCAACTTAACGGTACATATATTAAATATTAAATATGTTCTATATATTTTATTATCAACCATTCTTTACTTATAAAATGACAAATACGTAACATTATGTATTATAAAAAATAATATTTATTCATAAAATAATATAAAAGTACTCTTTATAATATAATACAAATTTTAAATAAACTATATATAATTATTTTATGTATAAATATTTGATTTACTTTTGTAACACTAAATTAGTTATAGTTAATAGTAAAAATAAAATTTTGGAATATATAAAGTAACAAAATTTTTTATATAAAGCAATTTGGTGCATTTACGTAATTTAATTTGTTTTAATATTTTTTGGCTTAAAAATGATTTGATTCTAGTTTTTGTTCGATTTTTTCAATTTAGTCATACTTTTTTTTCTCAATTTGGTTATAATAATCGTCAATTTTAATCCATTTGGTTCTTTTCGCTAACATTGCTAAAATAGTTAACGGATTAAAAACAGTAATTGTAACGTGTCATTTTTCTTTTATTTTTTTTTAAATTAATTTTTTATTTATTTAAAAAGAAGTCTATGTGTCAAACTCATATCATGCCATGTGTCATTTTGTGATTTTATGATTTTTTTAATTTTTTTTAGATTTAAAATTTTTTATGTTAAAAAAATATACGTATCAAACTAATATCACGTCATGGGTCAGTTTTTTATATTCAATTTAGTCCTAATATTCGTTATTTTTTTTCAATTTGGTCCTAATTTTTTTTTTTTAAATTTAACATTTTTGTTCTTCTCCAAATTAAGACAAAATTTAATTTGTATATAAATGTTATATGGATATTCTTATTAAAATGCATATTTTTATTAAATATTTTTAATTTAGAGTTATAGTTGGTTTAAAATTAAAATTAAAAATTTTAAAGTAGACAATAATACCATTCATTTAAAATTTTAAGAGGCTAAAAATACTTAAATTAATGGTATTATTCTCTACTTCCAAATTTGTAAGAGAAAATTAAAATTTTAAATTAATAGTATTATTATCTACTTTAAAAACTTTCGTTTTAATTTTAAACCAATTCTAACTCTAAATTAAAAATATTTAATAAAAATATACATTTTAATAAGAATATCCATATAACATTTATATACAAATTAAATTTACTTTCAATTTGGAGAAGAACAAAAATATTAAATTAAAAAAAAAAAGATTATGACCAAAATGAAAAAAAAGGAATATTAAGATTAAATTGAATATAAAAAATTAATCTTGACTCCTGACATGATATTGGCGTGATTTAAATAAAAAAAATAAATTTAAAAAAAAATTAAAAAATCATAAAATGACATGTGACATGATATAAAGCTGACATGTGGACATTTTTGTTAAATAAAAAAATAATTTTAAAAAAATAAAAAAAAATCACAAAATGATACGTGACAGCTATAGTTTACAATCGGTTAACTATTTTAACGATATTAGCGAAAATGATCAAATTGAATAAAATTGATGAATATTATGATTAAATTGAAAAAATAAAAAATAAAACTAAATTGAAAAAATAGAATGAAAATTAGGACCAAATCATTATTTAAGCCATGTTTTTTATTTAATTGAATTCTTTTATTTTTTAAATAAATATGATGTAGTCCCATTTGTTAACTACGTTAAATTGCAGAAGAATATACATTACACATACTTAAACAATTACCGCTTAGGGTACGGGTAATAGATCCCCGTACCCTACCCGCTGGATAAATATTTGTCCCGTACCCATATCCATATCCGTCGGGTATCCGTTATGCGGGTACCCGTCTATTTTTTTCATATCCGCGGGTATCCACGGGTATCCGCGGGTATTTACAAAAATATTAAAAAAAATAAATATTTAACCATAATTAGTGTTTAGATCAACAAGTCCCCTCTCTCTGATTGATTCTTGAAAAACAAACAAATAAAAAATCACTACCAATTTATATTGTAGTTTATTTTTGAATAAAATATTAAAAAAATTACTAACTTCATCAATGTCCACCTCTTGCAACATTGTATAAAGT
>Ga0209589_1001082_pt1 | contig 43206 bp, 36 predicted proteins | sample CowpeawhiteBW_FD_187525 | JGI IMG/M metagenome (GOLD analysis project Ga0209589, IMG submission 187525) | Root nodule microbial communities of legume samples collected from California USA - Cow pea white BW (SPAdes) (version 2) | ecosystem: Host-associated > Plants > Roots > Nodule | place: USA...
CGCGAGCGGCCGATTAGACACCAAAACAAAGAATAAAGAAAATAATTTTAAATTTTTATTTATTCTTATTTTTGAAAATTATTTTAATTTTTATTTCAATTTAAAATATTATTATTTTTTTTGAAATGACGTGATTGAAATGTGAAATTTACTTAAAAAACGCGGAAACGTGATACATAAAGAAAAACGCGGGGTGCATAAAGTAAACGCAGGGTGCATTAAAGTAAAACGCGGGGTGTATAAAGTAAAACGCGGGGTGCATAAAGTAAAGTAAACACATTATATCTAAGAAGAAAAAATAAAGGAAATGGGTGTGTGCTTAGTGAAAACACATGTACGTAAAGTAAACTAAAACTTAATGAAAGGGGTGTGGGGTTATTACATTGGGGAGTGCATGAAGCAAATAAATAAACAAAATCCAATATTAAAAGCAATGGTGCATAAACTGAAATCTGGAGGTGCGTGAAGAAACAACTTAAATATGCTAACCTTAATTAAAACAGAGGTGGTGCGTGAATGAATTATAGTGGTGCATGAAGTAAAAACTTAAATCTGCTAACTTTAATGAAAGAAGAGGGGGTGCGTGAATGAACTATAGTGGTGCCTGAAGTAAAAACTTAAACCTACTAATTTAAATAAAAGAAGAGGGGGTGTGTGAATGAACTATGGTGATGCAAGAAGTAAAAACTTAAACAAACCCTAAAGCCATACATAAAAACGCCACTCTTACTTCGTCTCCTACCTCCCGCGGCCACCACCAAAACACCATGACCGTCCCTGTTCGAGACCCACAAGCGCACCACCACCGGCGGCGAACGGCCAACAACGGCGGCGAACGACCAACAACGGCGGCAACCCCTAATGCCATCAAAACGACGTTACCAACTCCAACACCTTCTCACATCGCATCACCCCAAAATCCAACACTGGTTCAACTGTGGCTCGCTATCTCTCTTGCCGTGACCACCACAGCAACGCCGATGACCACCGCGAACCAACACTTACTAAAGCCGACACCAACATTACACTCCCCAGAATGACAAATGTTCACTGCTGAATTTTATTTTCCAGTGACAAAATCACTCCTTTCTACTTCTTTCTATTTCATTATTTAATTGATTTGCATTGTAAAAAAAAACAGAGAAGTATTTTTGTGATATGAAAACTGTTTCAATTATTTTTACCGGCATATAATCAATCAATCAAAAGCCTCAACTCAGAACATCATACAACATTCAAAAGGTTTGAAGATAGAAAATGCGTACCACAATTCACAAAAAATTCTGCTTTTGATTCCAAAAAATTGTTGGTTTACCAATTGGTTCTCTTTTGTTGCAATTCCGAATTCAATGATTTCAATAAAAAAGTTGCATAGCCATGGTGCCAAAAAAATGCAGAGAATATTTTTTTGATGGAATTAACGTGTGTGTGTGGTAACCCCCTGGTTCTTGTGTTAACTTCATTAGCAGATGGGGTGGGCAGCAGTTGGAAGAAGTTGGGATAGAAGAAAAAAATTGTTCCCTCCAATCCACAATTTTTATTTTTAATTTTTATTTTTAATTTTTAATTTCTGAATTTATTAATAAATAAAAAACGAAAATATATTTTTTAATTATATATATATAAAAAACAAAAAGATTATTTTACTTAACACTTAAAAACATAAATTAAAAAAACTTTTATTATTTAACTTTTATTTTTTTAACAATTTATTATTTTTTATCTTATTTTTTTATGTAACACTTATTTTTGAATATATATATATATATATATAATTTTATTTTTATTTTATTATTATTATTGTTATTTTATTTTATATATATTTTTTATTTTATATTTTTTATATATTTTTTATATTTTTTATTTTTAAAACAACATTATTTGCCCGGACGAAATTGGGTGTTGACAGGTATCATAAGGATCATTTCTTGACCGTTTTATAAATAAATCAAATAACTCACGATAGAGCTTGTTAAAATCTAATGTTGAGCATGAGTTAATTATACTTGTTGTGATTAGCAATCGGCTGTGTCTTAAATATTGTATTTGATGCGTGAAGACTGAGTTAGATGTTTGAGGTCTCATGAGACCTGTAAAAAGTGCCAAAAACCAGTAGCATTGCGCTACTAGTATGGCGCCTGGTGGCGCGGGGTGAACCGCCGAGTGGTAGAGTGTAAAACAGTGGCAGTGGCCACTGTCAGCGCCAGACGCCTGGCGATAGGGCTTTGTCCGCCAGGCGGTGACGGAGAATTACGGGTCCTGATTGGTCAGCATCGCTTGGCGGTGGGAGTGTGACCGCCGGGCGATTTTCTGCCAGTATCCGCCTAGCGGTGCCTAGGCGGTACCAGGCGGGTTTTATGGTTGTGTAATTAGTTTTACTTGGATTAGTGGACTTGGAGGACTAAGTTCACTTCTTTTATGCTGGGGCTTGACGGACTAAGTCCCATAGGGCTTGTATTTATAAATGAGGAATGATTTATATTATCGTATTTATTTTCATTTATTTAATTGTTTATGATATTTTCAAAGTAATATTCCTTAGGGATGTTACAGTTGGTATCAGAGCAAAAGTTTCGAAAATGTTTTGAAAAACATGTTTTGGTGCTTTTGGGGAGTGAGCTTGCTATGTATGTGCATGATATTATGTGTGTTTAATTTTAAGGAGGTAAGAGTGTGTTAAACTAATGGAGTGATGTTTAACAGTTGAATGTGTGGCGTATCCAGGCAATGGCAGCTAATAGAAGAAGGAGGAATGCTAACGGTGCTGATGATATTGCAGAAGCCATTCATCGCATGGTGGATGCAATGCAACATCCTATTCCAGCACAGCCGAGAGTGGCAATAGCGCCAACAAGAGTGCCAACAGTGGAGGATTTTCTGCGCCATAAGCCCGCAGAATTCACAGGTGAGGCCACTCCACACGAAGCTTATGCCTGGCTTCGCAAGTGCGAAAAGATCTTTGGAGTGATGAATTGTGCTGACGAGCAGAAGCTGGCGTTTGCTGTGTACCTGCTAAATAATGACGCAGAATACTGGTGGGCAGGCATGAAACAGCAGATGCAGACTAGGGAGGAGCCAGTAACCTGGGATAATTTCAGAATCCGGTTCTTGGCTCTGCAACAGGGGAACATGTCGATGCAAGAATATGTTAATCAATTCGAGCAACTGGAAAGGTATTATTCTCAGGCAATTACTGAAGAGTGGAGATGCCTTAAGTTTGAGAGGGGGCTCAAGCATGAGTTAAAGAAGGTGGTCACGCCTCTGAGAGAAAGAAGGTTTCCGATCTTGGTGGAACAAGCCAAGAGTGCAGAGTACCTAGAAAGAGGGCCGAATCCGGTAAGTCGACATCAGAAGAATGCCGCAGAGGCGAGGCAGATGAAGAAACCCTACAACCGACCTCAGACTTCTCAAGGTCCCACGTGTTACCAGTGTGGTGGGCCCCATTTAAAGAGGAACTGCCCTCAGATAACCGATGGGGTAGGAGGATCAGGAGATCGTCGCAAGTGCTTCATATGCGACAAACTGGGCCACTTTGCCTATAACTGCCGGAGAAGAAGAGTATTGGGGTGAAAAAGCCAGCCGCATCCCCAGCTGAGAGAGCTAGAGCAGCAGGAAGAGTATTCGCTATGACCTCCACAGAGGCTACCCAGTCAGGTAACCTTATTCTTGAGCCCTGTTTGTTAATTGGCCAGTTAGTTTTAGTGTTGTTCGACTCTGGAGCAACACATTCCTTCATTTCTAATGCTTGTGTGGGGAGACTGAACTTGGACAAACGTGATTTGGGATGTGAGTTGCTGGTGTCGACTCCTTCCTCAGGTCAGGTAGCAACCAGTTCAGTCTGCGTGGGGTGTGTGATGGAAGTGGCAGGTCACAGATTCAAGGTGAACTTGGTGTGCTTGCCTCTGGAGGAACTGGATGTAATATTGGGAATGGACTGGTTGTCCAATAATCACGTCATAATGGATTGTGGACGACGCAGTTTGGTATTCCTAGAGCATGAAGGGTTAAAGTTGATCTCAACTCGAGAAGCTGTGAGAGCGCTACAAGAAGGGGCCACTTGTTTTATGGTGATGGCTAAACCAGAAAAGAAAAGTGCAGTGGAGATGATTCAGAATATCCCTATTGTCAATGAGTACACCGATGTATTTCCGGATGAAGTACCGGGACTACCACCAAGTTGAGACATAGATTTCTTCATCGACTTAGTTCCTGGTGCAGGTCTGGTATCCATGACACCATACAGAACGGCACCTGCAGAATTGACAGAACTCAAGAAGCAAATAGAAGATCTGCTTGAGAAGAAATTTATCTGGCCCAGTGCGTCGCCGTGGGGAGCTCCGGTATTATTAGTGAAGAAGAAGGATGGGAGCTCAAGACTTTGCGTTGATTACAGGCAGCTAAACAAATTAACAATCAAGAATAAGTATCCATTACCGAGGATTGACGATCTACTAGATCAGTTGAAGGGGGCAGGAATATTCTCAAAAATAGACCTGCGATCTGGATACCATCAGATCTTGGTGAAGCCGAAAGATGTACAAAAGACGGCTTTCAGGTCGAGGTATGGCCACTACGAATATGTAGTGATGTCATTCGGAGTAACAAATGCACCGACAATATTCATGGATTACATGAATAGAATCTTTCGACCTTGGTTAGATAAGTTTGTCGTCGTCTTCATAGATGACATACTTATTTATTCAAAGACGAGAGAAGAGCATGCTGATCATTTGAGGGTTGTATTGAAGATACTCAGAGATCATCAGTTGTATGGGAAGTTGTCCAAGTGCGAGTTTTGGCTGGACGAAGTACAATTTCTTGGGCATGTCATATCAGCCAAAGGCAATGCAGTGGATCCGACTAAGATTGAGACGATCCTTAAGTGGGAGAGGCCTAAAACGGTAACTGAGGTGAGGAGTTTCCTGGGTCTGGCAGGATATTACAGGAGATTTGTGGAAGGGTTCTCAAAGAAAGTGAATCCATTGACTCAACTCACAAGAAAAGATCAGCCATTCTCTTGGACTGAAAAGTGTGAGGAGTGTTTTGAGGACATAAAGAAGTGTTTGACTACCGCCCCACTGTTAGTGATTTTGGATCTGGGGAAAATGTTTGAGGTGTATTGTGATGCGTCTTATCAGGGGTTGGGGTATGTGTTGATGCAAGATAAGAGGCCGGTAGCATATGCTTCTCGTGAGTTGAAAGTACACGAGAAAAATTACTCGACTCACGACTTGGAGCTAGCAGCTATTGTATTTGCTCTTAAGTCTTGGAGACACTACTTGTACGGGTCTCAGTTTCAAGTTTTCAGCGATCACAAAAGCCTGAAATACTTGTTCGACCAAAAGCAGTTAAATATGAGACAGCGCAGGTGGATGGAGTACCTGAAAGACTACGACTTTGAATTGCTTTATCACCCAGGCAAGGCAAATGTCGTAGCTGATGCTTTGAGTCATAAGAAGATGCATATCTCCTGCATGATGGTAAAGGAGTTGGAGCTAATTGAAAAACTCCGAGACATGAACTTGGGAATGAAGTTTGGACAAGGGGTCATACAATGCAGTATGTTGAAAGTTACTAATGACTTCTTGAATGAGATACGTGTGGCTCAGGGGCATGATATGGAGTTACAACAATTTATAGGATGGTTGGGTACAAATAAAGGAAAGGATTACCAAATGGGAGAAGACGGTATTCTACGCTTCAAAAGTAGGGTGTGTGTACCTGGAGGACCCCTATTCAGGAGGGAAATTCTGAAGGAAGGTCACCAGAGTCGTCTTAGCATACATCCTGGTATGACTAAGATGTACAAGGATTTGAAAGAGTCCTTTTGGTGGAACGGGATCAGACGTGGCCGACTTTGTTGCTCAATATTTGGTATGTCAAAAAGCCAAAATTGAACATCAAAGGCCGGGAGGTACCCTGCAACCATTGGAAATACCTCAGTGGAAGTGGGACAGTATCTCCATGGATTTTGTGACACAGTTGCCGAAATCGACCAGAGGACATGACTCAGTCTGGGTAATTGTGGACAGATTGACTAAGTGTGCACACTTCTTACCTATAAATAAGAAATGGTCGATGGATAAACTAGCAGAGACTTATGTACGGGAGGTAGTGAGGTTACATGGAGTGCCAGAAAGCATAGTGTCAGACCGGGATCCGAGATTCACCTCACGATTTTGGCAATCCTTGCAAGCAGCCTTGGGAACCCAATTGAGGATGAGTTCATCGTATCATCCCTAGACGGATGGTCAATCCGAGCGTACTATACAATCGTTAGAAGACTTGTTGCGGTCTTGTGTGTTGGACCATTTGGGAAACTGGAACAATATATTAACCTTGGTGGAATTCACATACAATAATAGCTATCCTGCTAGTATTGGAATGACACCTTACGAAGCGTTATATGGTCGAAGATGTAAAACACCGTTGTGTTGGTATCAGGATGGTGAAGCCTTTGTGCTTGGTCTTGAGTTTTTGCAGCAAACAACTGGGAAAGTTAAGTGAATCCAGGATCGAATGAGAGCCACGCAGAGTCGGCAAAAGTCCTATGCTGATAAAAGAAGACGGCCACTGGAGTTTGATGAAAGTGATCATGTGTTTCTTCGGGTTACCCCAACAATGGGAGTTGGAAGGGTTCTAAAATCGAGGAAGTTGACACCGAGGTTTATAGGACCCTATCAGATCACACGGAGAATTAGCCCAGCGGCCTACGAAATTGCTTTGCCACCTCATCTGACAAACTTGCACAATGTATTTCATGTTTCTCAATTGAGGAAATATGTTGCAAGTCCAGACCATGTATTAGAGGCTGATGACGTATAGGTGCGGGAGGATTTGACCCTACCAGTTGGACCGGTTCGTATCCTTGACTCAAGTTAAACATTTGAGGGGTAAACAGATAAAGACGGTGAAGGTGCTCTGGGATGAGGCAACTTAGGAGATGACCTGGGAGATGGAGGATCGAATGAGGCTATCTTATCCACACCTGTTTCCTGGTAAGTCTTGTTTTCGAGGATGAAAACCTTTGAAGGTGGGGGGAATGTAAGACCTGGGAAAAATTAAATAGTAATTAAATAATTATTTAATAAATGTGGGTAAAGAGAATCTTTAAGGTAATAAATGCGGAGTATTATGACGTGGAGAAGTACTAGCTCAAGTGGTTGAGAGTACTTTAATTGTGTGAGAGGACTTGGGTTTGAGTCCTATGTAGTTATTTTTGTGTGTTATTAAATTGGTATTATTTTTATGTATATTAAACGTGTGGTGGAGTTTTATAATAATTGAATTATATTAATTAATATGAAATACAAATTGGTTGAATGGTTTGGTATTGATTTGGTATGTGCATGGGGGTGGGTTCAAACCTTGGAGGACCCAAAGAAAACTCTATTTTTGGCTATTTTTAGGTTTGTCTTGAATTTGAAAGGTTAAAGAAAACCCTAGTAAACTTAGCAACCAAGGATGGCTGAAAAAGCAGAAAGTATCATGTAATTGAGGGGTAATTAACACGGCCATTAAACCTTAAGTTCGTTTTTGACCATTAAGCATTATTAAACCTCCATTATAAGGCTTGTTAGTGGTAAAAAGGAGGATTTAGTTAGCTGGAATTGAAGGAGGTGCGGAGAGGAGCAAGAGTGCAGAGAGGAACGTGGTTTTGGAGTGAAAGGCGAGTTGATTTAAGAGGGTGATTTGAGAGGAAGCCATTGGTGAACATTGGAGCTTTCAAGAAGTCAAATTTTGGGAAAGGAAAGCGTTAATCCAGGTTAGGGGAGTTTGTTTTGCGTGTTATATATTATGTATATGCCGTTCGTTCTTTTCTGAACTGGATGGAATGTGTAAATTGGTGATTCACTGCCTTTCTGCGTTTTTCTGGAAATTTACAAAAACCGTCTGGCGGCATTGAAGGCTTTCCAGGCGGCTCGTGCTCATAGACTGTTTTCTGGGTTTTTCTGCTATGCACCACCTAGCGGTTATGCGCTGCCCGCCAGGTGACACCTATTTGACCTACCGGTTTTGGGTGAATCGTGATGTTTTCATGTTGGGGGGAATGCAGAGGGGTAGTTTATACGATATGAAAATCCTTGATTACGTGAATGGGTACCTGTAAATGTTTAAATTGAAAAAAATTGGATGATCTGTGTTTGAATTTGGGTTTTAGGGTTCATGTGTTGATCGGGGATGAATTACATAATATGGGATAGGAGAACTGTGTTTGGTTGCGTGTAATTGTTCGTAAAATGATTAGGTTTTGAACCCTGGATATGGTGAGTATGCGAAATTGTGTCTGTTCTAAGGTATACATTAATGTTGGAGGGTTAGAGGATTCTGCGGGGTGCGAGAGGGATCTGGGCAAAACCAACTTTTCATGCACCGCCTGGCGGCACTGAGGCTACCGCCTGGCGGCACTGAGGCTACCGCCGAGCGGCTCATCAGTAGCAGAATAACAATATGGAGTGAACTCGTGATTTGAGAGTGGGTGGTTGGGATACTTGTGGAACGTGTTGTAGATTGCAATACCTTGTGTTTTTTTTAGGTGTATGTCATTTAGTGATAATCAAGACAAATAGGTGCGTACGTTGGGTGGGTTAAGTGTTCCATACCCAATGGTTTCTGTGGTGCTGGTTTATTTTAGCAAGAATAGATGCAATTCCAGAAGTTATGGTGGCAGGAGTAATATGAAGAAATTGAAGTATGAGAGAATGAGGATTGGTGTACTTGGTGAATAGGAAATAGGTTTAAGGTAATAATAGAGGAAGTGTAGGTGCACGATTAAATTGATTTGGTACGATTTGGGATTGTAGTTGTGGTGTAATAGAGTATTGTGAATAATCCAACAATTGTGCAGATGCCAAAATGTGGGTATCATAAGGATCATTTCTTGACCGTTTTATAAATAAATAAGATAACTCACGATAGAGCTTGTTAAAATCTAATGTTGAGCATGAGTTAATTATACTTGTTGTGATTAGCAATCGGCTGTGTCTTAAATATTGTATTTGATGGATGAAGACTGAGTTAGATGTTTGAGGTCTCATGAGACCTGTAAAAAGTGCCAAAAACCAGTAGCATTGCGCTACTGGTATGGCGCCTGGCGACGCGGGGTGAACCACCGAGCGGTAGAGTGTAAAATAGTGGCAGTGGCCACTGTCAGCGCCAGGCGCCTGGCGATAGGGTTGTGTCCGCCAGGCGGTGACGGAGAATTACGGGTCCTGATTGGTCAGCATCGCCTGGCGGTGGGAGTGTGACCACCGGGCGGTTTTCCGCCAGTATCCGCCTAGCGGTGCCTAGGCGGTACCAGGCGGTACCAGGCGGGTTTTGTGGCTGTGTAATTAGTTTTACTTGGATTAATGGACTTGGAGGACTAAGTTCACTTCTTTTATGCTAGGGCTTGACGGACTAAGTCCCATAGGGGTTTGGGATGTGCTTGAGTGGTTGAACACATGATGGGCATAGAACTAGATGAGTTCCCGTCGGCTACTATTGGGCGAGGAGTCCTTAGTATGGTGATTGCATGCGTTTGGGCGCACGATGGGCAAGGAACTGTGATGTTCCCATCGGCTACTATTGGACGAGGAGTTCATAGTATGGTGATTGCGTGCGTGCCAGGGTCCAAGTTGAGTAAGCTTGGATGTTTTACTATAGGCGAGGAGTCTGTAGGGTTGGACTATGAGCAGGATTGGCTCGTAGGGTTGGACCACGAAAGGGATAGTTTCATGGAAGCATAGTAAAAGTCTCAGGACCTAGTTTCATGCATACGACTCATGAAGGAATATGAGATCAGGGGTGCATGATTTGTAATTATCATATATATGAGTAAATTCTTATTGGGATGGGGATCATATTTAATTTGTGTTATATGCATAGCTCACCCTATCTGTGTGTGTGTGGCGATGATCGGATGATTTATTATCCGGGAGCATATGTTTTGACAGGTGAGCCAGGAGACGCTTGAGACTGGAGAGCGGGATCATGTTATGGGCTTTTGAAGATTTGAATTTTTGATGTATTTATGTTTTGGAAGATTAGCCACTTTTGGCTTTTATAAGTTGTAATGATTTTGAATTTGCGAACCATTACAATGTTTTGAATTTGCGATTTTAATTTTCCCGCGTTTTGGGAACTTGTATTTATAAATGAGGAATGATTTATATTATCGTATTTATTTTCATTTATTTAATTGTTTATGATATTTTCAAAGTAATATTCTTTAGGGATGTTACAGTTGCTAAGTTGGTTGAGTTGGAAGTGGCTGGATGGATGGTTGAATGGGAGGTGGTTGTTGAGTTGGTTGAGTTGGAAGTGGTTGGTGGAATGGCTGAGTGGGAGGTGGTTGCTGAGATGGGTTGTAAGATCCGGGAAAATTAATTAATTAATAAATGCGGATAGAAGACGCCTTGATGGCATTAATTGTTGTTTAATGTGACGTGGAAAAGTGCTAACTCATGTGGTTGAGAGTACTTTGATTGTGTGAGAGGACTTGGGTTCGAGTCCTATGTATGCCAATTATGTGTCGTTGTTTTATGATTTGTTTTTAATAATATGTAAGAGTGTGGAAATTGAAATGTAAACTTGTGATGATTGTTTATATCACCAAATGGGATTTGGTATAGTGGTTGTGCTTTGGCCTTATGAGTGGAAGGTCATGGGTTCAAACCTTGGTGGGCAAAGAATAAGCTTTATTTTTGCTAACTAATAGTTGTGGTATGAATGTGAAGGGGTAAAGAAAAGCCTAGCAGAATGGGGCAGTTAAGGGGGCTGGGAATTTGTGTGGTGTGGTATGCGCTTCAGAATTTGATGGATTGTAGAGCTACTCTTCTAATTTAAAGGTATGATAGCTCGTCTAGGCAGGCGAGGTGGCCTCACCTAAGCGAGATATCTTGGTCATGTTTTGGTGTTTTGCTTGTGTTTTAGCCCAGGGGTGTTTGGGCGAACGTGTGGCTCGCCCAGGCGAGAGGATCTCGCCTGAGCGAGATTACGTGTTTTGGTTGCTGAGTTAAACTCGCTAAGGCGAGGTGGACTAGCCTAAGCGAGATTGAGGGTCTAGCTTGGGCGAGGGGTTCCTAGCCTAAGCGAGTTTATGCGATTCACTAAGTTTCTATGTGTTTGTGAGTATGGTTGATTGTTATACCATGATTAGATTGTATGTGCATGTGTTGTGGTGTGTGGGCTTGAAGGACTAAGTACATTAGGGATCTGGGATGTGCTCGGTGGTTGGACACATGATGGGCATGGAACTGGTTGAGTTCCCGTCGGCTACTATTGGGCGAGGAGTCCTTAGTATGATGATTGCATGTGTCGGGCGCACGATGGGCAAGGAACTGTGATGTTCCCGTCGGCTACTATTGGGCGAGGAGTCCATAGTATGGTGATTGTGTGCGTGCCAGGGTCCAAGTGTGAGACTTGGATGTTTATACTACAGGCGAGGAGTCTGTAGGGCAGGACTATGAGCGGGATAGGCTCATAGGGTTGGACCACGAATGAGTTAGTTTCGTGGGAGCACAGGGAAGTCCCAAGATCTAGTTCATGCATATGACTCGTGAAGGACTATGAGGTCATGGTTTGGGTAATTTGGAAATTATGAAGTTAATTATATTTGGGTTGGGAAATATACTCGTAAGCATGTTTATTTCACATACATCTGTTTATATTTTGTTGTGCATAGCTCACCCTATCTGTGTGTGTGGCGATGATCGGATATCTTGTTATCCGGGAGCAAATGATGTGACAGGTGGGCCAGGAGATGCATAGACTCGGAGCGAGGGCTAGCAGGGGATATTTTGTATATATATAGTATATGTTGATGATTTTGTTTTGAGAACCTCATGTAAATTTGGCGGGAGCCATTGCTTTTAATTCCATTTCATGAAATTTTGTATTCTTGGTTTACGACTTTATATCTATTAAAGTTTTAAATTTCCCGTGTTTTTGGGAAATAGTTTATATTAAATGTGGACTTTATTGTAATTCTATTTTTAATTTATTTATTATCAAGTAATATTCCTTAGGAATGTTACATGGGTCACTTGGAGTTGGCTATTGAGATGCTTCAGTAGGACTTGGTTTCTAGGATGCTTTAGTTGCACGTGGCTGTTGGGATTCCCTTGATTAAGCCATATGAATTTCAGTTGCTTGCGGACAAACCCTTTGATTGTGCCCTATTTGCTTACAGATATGACATGTCTTACGTAAACCACCTTTTCTCAATCCTGTTTCATTTCTTCTGATCTCCCATTGCTCTAATCTTCTTTTTTTCTTTGGCCTACCTAGTAATATTCTCTTCGAGGGGGTAACAATGAGGATATGGAGTTGTCTCCCACAAACTCTGACCATTGATAGGATATATTATGAAGGTGTAGATCTCTTCATAGGTAGACTTCCTAAACACAACTAGGATGAAGTTTTCTCCATTGAGGTTTAGAAACTTCATTGCAGACAGAGAATGGCAACAAGAAATACCACTTATACTCCATTTTTTGCATGTGCATGATTGTTCGTCTATATTGAAAACAAACTTCTCCCCTAATTGCGAGACGTGCCTAACTTGAAATAACTTCTCTGTAGACCAGTTGCAACGACACATAAAAACACAATAATCAAACAATATTCGTATTTTCAAACAAAAAAAATGCAGCACTTACCTAGGAATCAAATTGAAGCCTCAAACATATTGTTTACCAAGGTATCAGATTGAGCTTTAATGGTAAATCTTGATCTTGACCAATATTTACGTCAACTGTAACATCCCGACCGAATATTACGGGTTTAAAATATAATATAAAATAAGAAAATAAAATCACATTTATTATAAATCAATTTCCCAAAAACGCGAGAAATTTCAAAGAATTTATTTCATAATAAAGATAACTTTAAGTTCAAACCTTCTCAAAATTCAATAAAATACCAAAACAGTCTCATAATAGATTACATCTTTATTCCAAAACCATAAATGATAAAACTCTATAAAACTGTTCCCATGAGTTTTCCCTGCTCCGCTGCTTAGCCTTACCAGATCCACCTGCAACATCATTTGCTCTCGTGTACCGCGTATACGATCATCGCCAAACACAAGCAGATAGGGTGAGCTAACAAAATAAACATATATATATATATATATATATATATATAAATATATATATATATATATATATATATGGCACAAATATACCAATCACACAATCACACCAAAGGAATTTCATCCTTTGATATCACATCACATGGCCACCACCATGTTATTCGTGTTCTACATCTTTTAGTGAGTACCTCAAGGTGTCTTGCTGCCATACCTATCAGCCACAACCGATAGAGCACGTGCAGGAAACCATGCTACATATCATACACTGTAACGTCAGGTGGAGTTCCCATATACGAACATAATTCGTAACGTTCCAACACTACCAAACTCGCCAGTCAACTACTGAGGAGGGCAATCTATCTGGTCCCATCCGTACTGGCCACAACCAGCACACTCACACCGGCAACACTCACCAACCCGAGCTCAACTCAAGGGTTCCTCGTGTTCATCCGCCATCCCGAGCTCAACTCGAGGGATGTCATTCCGAGCTCAAATCGAGGAATGCCACGTGCTTAACCCCTATCCCGAGCTCAACTCAAAGGATACATTCCGAGCTCAACTCAAGGAACACTAGCAAGATGACCTTTAAGATATCTTAGAAGCCTTCTAGATCACTCACATCATAGCAAGCATAACACCAATCTGCTGTAGCAAAATCGCCTGGCGGGGGACACGTACCACCAGGCGCTGCCGCTTCCAGATTGCCTGGCGGGGGACACGTACCGCCAGGCGTTAAGCGCCTTAGTCTTCACTGCCACTACAACTATCGCCTAGCGGGACTTCCTCTACCGCCAAGCGCTACACCAGTACTTGCACATTACTGGTTTTAGTTCAGGTTCAAGCTCACTTCACACAGGTTGCTCTCATTTGCTCTCATTCTAGAGTACCCCTAATGAAAAACATTGCCATCTATAATGTTACAGGCCTTATAGCATCTCACACGTGCATTCATCCCCTAGTCATATAGACCATCCCAAGCATGCTCAAACAAAATATAAGCAGCGACATTCTAACAATTTTAAGCATATGATCTTATGCACCGATGCAATTTAATATTGACACCCATGCCTTCACCAAACCAATTCTTCGCATGTGAATAACCCAAAGGAACATTCAAATTGATAGAGACTTACCACATAACCTAATCATGCTTCGTTAGAAGTTACTTGAACTTATCCAGAGCTTGTTCATGTATTTTACTGACTCCAAAATTAGCAATATTAAGCAATGTATAGATCTAGCTACTGACCTCCAAATCCAATCTCCACCGTTCAAAGTGAAGATCCACATGTTATGGACCACCTGTCAAAGTTTCACCTAAATCGGACGGTTAACGAACCGGAAAATTTAGTTTTATGAAAACTGCGCAAACCAGAAAAATGGTGGCGCCTAACGCCCAGAAGTGAGGATGTGGCGCCTGGCGGGACTGAGCTAGCGCCGTGCGGTTCCTGTTCCGCGAAAAATACGAAAAACAGTATTTTTCGTGAATCAGAGCACCACACATCATTGTTATGGCACTTGGCGGCCAATTGGATGCCGCCAGGCGGTTCCTGTAGTTCCAGGAACCCAGACATCCCACTCGCACCTATGAATCTCAACCACTCTTACTGTCACATCGCCTGACAGTACATAGCTCACCGCCAGGCGGATCATAGCTTTCTGGAATTTCCAAAACTCCTTCTTGCACTGCGCGAACTAAATTCCCAAATTCCCAAGTTGTCTAGAAATGCGTTCCTTCATCAACTACCATATTCCAATTGACTAGCCTTCATTTTATGCCATTGATAATCAAGTTAAATCTTAAATCCACATTGAAACATTGCAATTCGCGCATTATTTACCATTGTCACGAAATTCCCAATTTCCCATCCCTAACCATGTTCATGTGATTTCTTCCCAATTTAATTTTCCCAATACATGTGATCTCGTCAACATATGACATTAAATCATTCACAAATAGTTAGGACTAGATTTTCCTCTAATCATAATCCGTCTAGAACAAGAAAAACATAAAAATCAAGATAAATCCACTTGTGTCGCCTGGCGGCCGGGGGTGTGCCGCCAGGTGGTCCCTCTGCAGGAACCCCAAAACCCGAACAAAATGAAGTGTCTGTCGCCTGGCAGTGATTCATCACCCGCCAGGCGGTTTCTTGAAAAATTGCAGAAACGCAGAATCACACAAAATAACTAGATTAAGGACATCCAATTCAACATATATTGCATATCATTAACAAAACGAATACAAAAATAGCGGAGTACAGCTCCCCTAACCTGGTTTCTTTGCTTAAAACTTGAGTAGCCCTTAGTTCTCCCTTACTTCCAATAGCCTTCCTTAGTTCTCCTCAATTTAGCTTCAACGTCTCACTCAATACACTCACCTTACTCTGATTTTCGTATTCCTTTACCCATCCAACAAAACTAGCCACAAAACCTTTCTCTTTTTCTCTTAATTGGCCAATAATTGGTGTCTTAATGTGGGATTAATGATGCAAAACGAAATTACAATTAAACTAAGGTTAATGTCGTTCAATTTGTTGTCTTATAATGGTTTTCCAGCCCTCCCTTGGCTGCTTGGGTTTCCTTGCCCTTTCACCTTCATGCCAAAGAACATTTTGGCAAAAAAAAATAAAGTTTAATTTGGGTTCACCAAGGTTTAAACCCCTCACCATGCCAAAGCCAAATCAATGTTCCACCATTTAACCAATTCATGTTTCATGATGATTAATATAATTTTATGATTATATTATTACTCAACATTCTCTAGCATATTATTAAAAACAATAATAATTAAATAACACACAATAGGACTTGAACCTAAGTCTTCTCACACATTTAAGTACTCTCAACCACTTGAATTAATATTTTCCCAGGTCATAGCTTTCCGCATTAAATGTCTTAAATGCTCCTACTACCCGCATTTATTAAATAATTATTTCATTAATTATTTAAATTCCTCGGGTCTTACATCAACCATTAATATTTCAATTAGGATAGAATACAACCACTTTGGCTGGAAATAAAATGAGTAAGCATTAAAAATAGTGTAACTTAAATTCAGTTACCTGGGGAATTACAATCAATTGCTTAAATGCATCCTCGTTCACCTATTTTATACACTACAAAATAAATTGGATTTTCTGACGGTCAATATCAGTCGATAACTTTAGAAATCCGTCGGTGACAACATTTTTTCCGCAAAATATTGACAAACAAAAATTTGTCGATAAAAACGTTGTCGGTAATAATTACCAACATATATATCCTTTGGTAATTACCAACGGATATCCGTCGGTAAATAGATATATTTTCGATAGTTACCGTCAGATATATCCTTCGATAATTATCGACAGATATATGCTTCGGTAATTATTAAAAAATGTTAATAATTATCTATTTTTGATTATTTGATTATTTGTTTATTTCAGATTTAGATTTAAATTTTTAATATTTCATTAATTAATTATTTTTTATTGTTGTGAATGGTTTAAATGTTCTTCTTCTTCAATTGCTATTTTCATCCCAAAATCATATAATTTAAAGTTAATCACATAACAAATAACAAGGTAAAAGTAATAGAATATTAAGTTAACCACAATTTAAAAAAAATAACACATAGTAATAATATTCATTCACTAATGCAAAATTATAAAATATTTCACAGCTAATCATTTACATACAACAACTTCTAAATCCTGAAAAATAAAAAAAAAATACAAAACTGTTTAGCTACCACCCAACACCATTCAACCCGCAAGCACAACCACGTCGGAACGACAACTCTTCCGCTATCACCTAACACCATTCATCTCGCAAGCACAACAACACCAGAATGACGACACCCACTTTCATGGAGAACACTAACCACCATCACACAATCCATATGCACCTTGCCACCGTCTACAAAGTCACTGTAGTTCCCCAAACAAAGTCACCGAACACCATTCACCTACACACAAAAAAACAAATTCATCACAAACCATCATAGATCCATGCCTCAACCATCATCATACATTAATTCATCTTCCTCACGCTAAGTTCCGAACAAAAAACGAAGCGGCAGAGTGCCCAAAGAGCGAAAGCACTGGAAACCAAGCAGTGAATAAACCCCTGCACAAAAGTGAAAGCGTCGGTGACAAAAGTGAGATTCAAGAAGACGAAGAAGCAATTATATTGTGGAAGAAGACAGAAAATGGAAATTCACAGTGGCGTCAGATGAACTTCCTATGGCGGCCAACGTTGTCCACGACAACTTTGTTTGAACGAGGAAGGCTTGGTTGCAGGTGTGGAGGTCATGATGAGAGTGAACACATGGCTCCAAGTTTGAGACGCCTCACGAAGAATGAGTTGCTATGCAAGGTGTTTGGCCACATATTTTGGTTTGAGAGGTCGCAAAAATGGTTTAGGGAAACAGTAACTATGATTTTTTATGTGTCGTTAATTTTTCAATTGGGTCGCTATTTGAGTAGGCTCAAATTAGGGTTTTTAATACATTTTTAAATCAATTAGGAATTAATGATTTTATTATACCATTTGAAACTAACTACAATTCAATGAAAATAGGATTTATTACAAACGTAAAACAAAAGATATAAGAATAAAAATACACGTGTAATAAAAATAATAGATATCATTTAATTAATTAATTAAATAACATAAAAATTAGAAAAGTAATATTATACTAATAATTAATGGTAATAAAATCTAATATTATAAAAGAAAGATAATTTAAAATAAATGTTTTCCTAAAAATTAAATTTTTTTATTAAAAATATTTAAATAAACAAATTAATTAACACAAAAATTAAAAAAAACAATAAAATAATCAAATAATCAGTAACTAGCGATAAAAATCTTATACTATAAAAAATATTGAAATAAATATTTATTTATAATTAAAGTTATTTTTATCAATCAAATTTAAACAGTAATTACTTAAAAGGAAATATAAAAATACTAAAATATTAATAAATTATAGTAATAAAAATCTTATATTATAAAAAAATAAAATTTTAAAAAAATGTTTTTCTATAACTAAAATTATTTTAATAAATAAAATTTAAATGAATGAATCGATTAATTAACTCAAAAGTTAAAACAATTATAGAATATTAATAATTAATAGTAATAAAATCTTATATTATAAAAGAAATAAGATTTAAATAAAAAAATTTATAACTAAAATTATATTCGTTTAAAATATTTAAATGAATGAATGAATTAAAAATTAATTAATTAATTAATAATTGAGAGTTATCAAATTCTTATATTATAAAAATATTTAAGTAGATTACGGAAGAGTGATATCCTAATTTTAAATATTTTTTCTTTCTTATTTTTCATTTAGTTATTTTTTAATTTGATTGGATCAATTATAGATAAATATTAATTAATTAACATAAATTTTTTTTTAAATAATATAATATCAATAACTAATATTTTCAAAGAAAAAAATAATATCAATAACTAATAATTAAATTCTATATTTTTTTATAAATAAATATTTCCATACGAAAGAAATTCGAAATAATTTTTTTCTTATAATATAGCAGTTTTGTAAATGATATATTCTTCTTTAAGCTTCCTTTCTTTATTATTAATTTTTTTTAGTTTTTTTTTTAATATGATCACATCAATTACATATAGGTTTTATTTAAATAATACAAAAATCAAAAAATATTAAAATACCAATAATTGAGAATGATAAAAATATTATATTAATGATAAAAATCTTATATTAATTTAAAATAAATGAATGAATTAACATAAAGGTTTAAAAAATAATAATTTCCTAGTAATAAAAGAAAGAAATTTTGAAATAAATATTTTGTTAATTTAAATGCTATATATTATATTCTTTATAAATAAATATTTTTTATGATTAAAATTTGGAATAAATAATTTTTAATAATAATGTATTTTATCGAATGTTATATTTTTTTAAGATCATTTTCTTTATTATTTGTCTTTTAATTATTTTTAATTTGATTGATCAATTACCGACAGATTTATTGATGGATATTAGGGTATAAGATTATCGATAGATTTTTCGAAGATTAATTCGTCGATAATTAAAATTTGTTTTATCTGTTGGTAATTAAAAATTTTAAATTCATCGATAAAATTCGCCAGTAAATGAAATTTACTGACAAAAAATTTTCGTCGGTAAAATTCCATCGGTAATTATAACATTTTTTGTAGTGATATTTCTCATCTCTCTTTCCCATTCTTGTGGGTGTGTGACTGCAACTGCTCTCCACATTAGACGCCTTAGGGTTTTTGCAAGAAATTTCTTTCTAAAATTGGCATACAAATGCCTTACACAGAAACATTGATCAACTCCAGGCAGAAGTTCTTGTATGGCTGGTAGTAGGCCCTGTCAATATAAAAAAAATAAAGCAATACGTTAAAATTGTTGATCATATATAAATGTGTATGATGCACACACTACAGCTCCACCAAGATCCTCAATAAGTAGCTCCAAAAATCAAGTCCAGGAATCCTTGTTCTCAACCTCTACAACAATATATGCAATAGGTAACATTTGGTCATTAGCATCTCGACCAATAGATGTTAACAACTCTCCCCCATATTTTCCTTCCAAGAAAGCGCCATCCAATCCAATTATTAGTCTGCATGAAATGAAACTATCTTTGCATGCTTTCAAACATGCATAAAACCTCTTGAATATTGGTTGTCCTTAATTCTCCTCAACATTAACTTTGACTGTTGATCTTGGATTTCTTACTAGAAGCTCATGTGCGTAATCATATATCATTTTGTATTGTTCCTTAAAGGACCCTTCAACATTTTGTGTTGCAATTGCTTTGGCCCTATAAGCCATACACCTAGAGATATCAACATTCCATTTTCTACTAATTTTTACACGGATTTCAATTCCCTTTACTTTTGGGTTTTCCCTAACTATTTTTTCCAGATTTTTACTCAGCCACTTTAAACTAAGTACACGTAGGTTGAATTCCCTACTACATGTGTGCTTATCTAAAATTTTTCACAACTGCCAAGTTTTAATTACTTTCATATAACCACAATATGCAATCCATGGTCATTTTCCTTTCCCACCTATACATTTTAACCTCACTCGCCTTTTATCATTCTTTACGAAGTTATATTTCTCCCATTTTCCAAAGCTGATGGCTTCTAAAAGTTCCTCCTTTTCAGTGAAATAGGTCCCCACTTCCCATTTATAATCAGCCATTGTCTTGGGCATTATAAAAGTAGCAAAATTCCCATACCCCTCTTCATCATTATCTACTACACCACTCATATATTAATCAGATAGCCATTCATTATCAGACAACCCCCTAACATCATCCTCCACATCAGTATCATACAGTTGGTTGACTTCTGGCCCAATAATAGTAGATTGTCCACGTGAAACAGATTCAACCTTAACTTTTACATTACCAGACCGTTCCTTGTTACCTAGTTCATCATCTATATCACAATCAATACTTACATCTAGTAGGTTGTCAATACTTTCATTCATGCTACCATCAAGTCCAAACTCAATCCAACTGTGAACATCACAATCTTCTTCTATCCCAGTCTGCCCCACACCTTGATATTGAACTCCTTCCTCCCTTAATTGAGTCTTTGCTTCAGCTTGACAATGAACTCCATCCTCCCTTAATTCAGCCTCAGCTTCAACTTCACACTGAACTCCATCCTCCCTTATGTCAACCTCACCTTCAGCTTGACATTGCAAACCATCACTAATATTAGACTGAGTTCCCTCTTCCCTTATTTCAGCATCACTTTAACCTTCACATTCAACACCATCTCCTAAAACAACAACTTCACCTTCACATTCAATACCATCTACTACAACAAGAACACTCTCACACTGTCCTCTTTCTTCCCTTAATTCAACCTCAGCTTCAACTTCACACTGAACACCCTCTCATAAAACACTTGCACCACCCTTCTCCTGTGTGTTAGGTTCATCTGGAAAATATTCCAACATTTCAATCACCTAGGGTTCAGACAATGTGTGTTCCACAAATAAATTAACCTGACCATTTAGTCTTGCGATATTAACTATATGCATCGCACCACTATTATCACACAAAAGCTGCAGTCTGTCATCCAATACAGAAACACCTCCAACAAAGAACCATAATTTATTCTCTCGAACATACATGAGCCCTTTTATCAAACTTAAAACAACATAAAAGCTTCACATGTCTGGGTTGAAGGATAACGTAGTACTTTCCTCATATTCATACCGCAACTTCCCATCACTTAAGAATTTACCTCCATGGTGAAAAGCCACCTCAAATTCCTCGTCCATCACGCAAACACGTATACAGATAGATACATAAACCTATATATTAATCAAATCTTGACAAAAAAATAAAAAACATATATTAAATACAAACGAAACTGAAATAGACACACCAACAACACTTTAAACATGGGAGACCACAACGCAAAAACGTTTACACATGGTGGGCCAACAAAACCATATTTAAACACCTTCAACCCATAATCAATACTATGGTTCCCCCAAAACACACAAGCCCCATAACCAATATTCTGGTTCCCCAAAACACAAACACCATAACATGCACTGAACAACTTATTCAGAAATTGACATGTTATAGAGAGGAACTCACCTTCTCCACCCTTCTATTAAATGAATGCACGATTCAGATTAACGAACACCTCGTTTGCACTTGGATTCCAACAACTTCTCCCCCTTGTCTTCTCTTTGCTTCTCTTTGCAAATAACCCTTAGTCGTTTGCGTTTCCCCCAAATAATATTTTCGCCCGTTCCTTATTCTGCCAATTCCCTAATTAACTTATTCAACAAATATAACATTTAACACATCATTATTTTTTATCAAGCCACGTGAGTAAAAAACAACACATCAGCATGCCTAGTCACTGTTCACTTAACAGTCACTGACGCCATTAATGATGATGGTAGAATTCTTGCTATTTTTCAAAAATAGGAACCCAATTGAGTCAAATAAAAATTAGGCGACCTACTTAAGATTTCACTACAAATATGGGAACATCTGGAATGATTTAACCAAATATTAAAGTTTCTTTATTAGTCCCGTAAAGAATTTTATTTTAATTAAATTGAAATGGTGTCTTGTAGACATAATTTTAGTATTATAAATAAAGTCTTTTGAATCTTGTACGACTTTAATTTATGTTAATTTATTGAGTTTTTTTTCTTTTACATTCATAATGAAGTACCAAAGTGACATATTTTTAATAATTTTTCATTTGTGTAAGTCATGTATGAATGAGACTACTTCATTATATAACTAAAGTCATATGAATGTGGAACGACTTTTGTGTTATTAACTTTGTAGTGAAGTCATCACATGTTGACACGACTTCAATGATATTAGGTTTATAGCAAAGTCGTGCCTGGTTGGCATAAAGTTCAGATGAATGTTCTCAACCAAAGTTGTTTAGGTTTTGCACGATTTTGACATTATAGGAAATATTTTAACCTTATTTTTTTACATGTGCTTAATTGAATTCAATAAAATATAAATATTTGTAGTAATTGTTTGATTAAATTCATTAAATTGATTTAACGAAGAAAGAGATAAATATTAAATATAAGTAATAGAATTTATTTTTTAATTTGATAAATAGTAAAAAATATGTCATTATAAGAGAAATAACATATATTAAAAATGAAGTAAACAAATTCGAATATAGTGAGGTCAATAATGTTACAAGTAATGAAATCTTTTTTGCCAATATGGGTAGTTGCTTTTGTTATGAGTTTCAGTTCTACAATAGGAACATTTTTTTGGCTTATTTGGAATTGGGTGGTTCATTTCATTATGGATACAATTTGAAGTTTGTCTTCTCGATTCCTTACGTATTAAATTTTGTCCCATATAAGTAAACCAATAATCTTCATTTTGAATCGGATCAAGTTGGACCTCATAAACCTTGAAAATATTGTGGAGGTTGTAGACAAAGTCAACAAATATTGTTAGTTGTAAATGACAATATGAACAAACAACAATGACATGAGGACAAAAAAGTTGAATAGCTTGAACTCCCCACAATCACACCATCAATCATTTAACTTAATTGTGAATGACATAGGCTAATGTCCAAGTTTGGGAGTGACTGTAAGATTCAAGAAATTTAAATAATTAAATAAATATTTAATAAATGTGGGTCGTGGGAGCCTTTATGGCATTTAATGTGGTTTGCTATGATGTGGAAAAGTACTAGCTTAAGTAGTTGAAAGTACTTAATTATGTTAAAAGGACTTGAGTTCGAATCATATGTATGCTAATTGTATGCTATTTTAATAAGTGTATTATTTTAATGTTATGTTTGAACTAAGTAGTGATAATGTAATCCTAAAATTATAGGAATTATCATGAAACATGAATTGGTTGAATTTGTTGTGTATTGAATTTGTAATTGAGTGGTTGTGGGTTCAAACCTTACTAAGAACAAATTTAACTTTCTTTTTGCCAAAATTTCCTTTAGCATGGAGATGAAAAGGCAGAAAACCCTAGCTACCAAGGGAGGCAGCTTAGTGGGCTGGGAGGCAACCAATAATGGTCTTTGAATGGTCATTAACACCTAATTCAAAGTCATTTTCGTTTCCCCTATCATTAACAAGCATTAAGGCTTAGTTAAGAGTCTAATTAGAGAGTTTTTGGTGAAGAAAGAGAGGCAAACGTGAAGGGGTAGGGAGAAATGAATTTGATAGTGGAAAAGAGGGTTTGAAGGTGAGTGTTGTGTGGAAATTGATAAGAGCATTAAGTGTATTGGGAGAAGCCAAGGTTGGATTAGTGGTGGCACGAGAAGTTTTGATTCCTCCAAATTGAGCAAGGATTAACATGTTAGGGGAGTTCCTTTATGTGTATGAATTATCTGTGATTATTATTGTGTTGTAATGCTTGAATATGATGCTTTGCATGATCAAAAGCCTGTTGTTTTTGCGTTTCTGGAAAATTTCTAGAAACCGTCTGGCAGCTTCGAATATACCACCAGGCGACACATGAGAGTTAACCCAATTCTGGGTTTTTTTGTGATGAATCGCCTGGTAGCAAGGATGACTCCTTCAGGCGATGCGAATACTGTGCAAAAACGTTATTTTTCGTAATTTTTGTGCAATAGGAACCGCCGTGCGTAGGTTTTATACCGCCAGGCACCAAGCTCTTCATTTCTGGTTTGTGCAATTTTTGTAAAACTGCATTTTCCAATTCGTTAACCGTCCGATTTAGGTGAAATTTTGGAAGGTGATTCACAACATGTTGTTCCTCACTTTGAACGGTGGGGATTTGAATTGGATGTCTGTAGAGAGAGATATACGTCACTCATGATTGATTATTTGAATTCCCTAATAGTATGATTACTAATGGATGATTAAGTGTGCTCAAGTGCTGATATGGCCTTGATTGGTGAATGTATATATATATATATATATATATATAAATATATAGATGTGTGATTGATGAGTATGTTTTTGGTAGTGCTTGCTGAGACATGTTGAATATATGAACCTATATATGTTAGCTCGAATGTATGATGTTATAAGTGTGTGAATAAGGCCACTATTGATGATATCACTATGACCGAGTGTTGCATGATCATGACGAGTTTTGGGAAAGTATGAGAACATGATAATCATACTTTAAATGTAATGGAATTGCGAGGGCATGCAGAATAAGTATATAGCTTTGATTGTGTCTTATGTGGGGTATGTGAATTGTAAGCATGCAAAGGGTTGGGAAAATGAGAAGGGAAAAATAAAGTTTGTGTTGGAATTGATTTAGGAGGTAAGTATATATGAATTATAAAAGAGAGGAATGTGTGCTTATACTTGAAAGATGCATATGTGTTGTGATGTTGTAATTTGGAATATATGAATGTGTATGTTGATTTTTGGATGTTTGAGAATTGAATGGTTGAATGCTAGAAAATGAATTAGAGTACCTAAAACCATTAGTGTCTCATTACTGGTGTAGCGCCTGGTGGTGTAGAGTGGACCGCCAGTCGATAGTAGGAAACAGGGATGTCTTGTGAGTTGTGGCGCCCGACGGTGATGTGGAAACCGCCAGGCGGTTTGTACTGCCATTTTGCCTAGCGGCGCTTAGGCTGCACTAGGCGATGATGTAGTGGCAGGGTGCGTTGTGATATGTTTTACATGGCTTGTTGTGGTGGTCCTGGTCTGGGATATGCTTGATGTTATCATGAGCGAGTAGGTTCATGACTAGTGATGAACACATGATGATATGAGTGGGGAGGTTCATATCCTGATACTTTCGTGTAGGGATACGAGCGGGGAGGTTCGTATGTTCCGTGCTCACACTTGAGAGATGATGCGAGCGGGGAGGTTCGTAGCTAGTGGATCACGTGTGTTGGACTACGAGCGGGGAGGTCCGTAGAGTTGGACTACGAGCGAGGAGGTTCGTAGAGTTGGACCACGAGCGGGCAGGTTCATGGAAGTATTGGAATCCCTAAGACCAGCTTAAGTATGTACCTTGTGTAGCGTAGTGTGCTTTTATTGTTTTCGTTATCATGTTGTGATGTGAGACTTGGATCAGGGGATGTTGTGCCATGAGCGGGTAGGTTCATGGATGGTGGTGAACACGTGATGATATGAGTGGGGAGGTTCATATCCTATTACTCTCGTGTGAGGATACGAGCGAGGTAGGTTCGTATGTTTCGTACTCATACTTGAGAGATGTTGCGTGTGGGGAGGTACGTATATGGTGGATCACGTGTGTTGGACTACGGGCGGGGAGGTCCGTAGAGTTGGACTACGAGCGGGGAGGTTCGTAGAGTTGGACCACGAGCGGACAGGTTCGTGGAAGTATTGGAATCCCTAAGACCAACTTGAGTATGTACCTTGTGTAACGTAATGTGCTTTTATTGTTTTCATTATCATGTTGTGATGTGAGACTTAGACAGGTAAGTCTGTAGAGTAGGACTACAAGCGGGGAGGTTTCTAGAGACAGGACCACGAGCAGGCATGTTCATGTGTATGCATTTTTTGAATATGCATGATAATATATTAGTAGTTGATGATATTGTAATGTTATTAAGTTAATAAACAAAATAAAATTATATTTATCAAAATAAAGTAGAATGTTGAAGAAAATATGAGAAAATAACTATTGATGAATAGAAGAAAAACGAAAAAAAAATAAAGAAATACTTTTATAAAAACTTATAAAAATACTCTTAATTTTTAAAATTTAATAAATAATTATATTATAAAAATTAAAGTTGAAATTATGAAAAATCAACAAAATAAGAATTCCCTTTGTATTTTGTAAATAGTTATATAGATATGCCAAATTTGAATGATACATTTTGTACAATTTAAAAAAAGGGTTAAATATGTTTTTAGTCCCTTAACTTTAAGTGAGTTTTGGAATTAGTCCATTTTGAAACTTTGAACCAATTTAGTCCTTCATCTTTTGAAATATGTGGATTTAGTCCTTTTAATCAAATTTTGTTAAATTTATTTGACATTTCAAGCGCGTTTCATAATAGTATTTGACTTAACATTAAAGCAAAAATGCGTCAAACAGTATAAACAACTCAAATACAATCATAAGATGCTTACGAAACATCAAATAAACCTAACAAAATTTGATTAAAAGGACTAAATCCAAGTATTCCGAAAGATGAAGGACTAAATTAGTCCAAAGTTTCAAAATGGACTAATTCCAAAATTCACTAAAAGTGAAGGGACCAAAAACATATTTAACCCTTAAAAAAATAGTTTTATTCCGTCTCCTTTCTCCCTCCCATCGATTTTTCTCACATTGTTTCTCTTCTCTCAACCTCTCCAGACTCGTCCATTTTTTTTCCAGTTTCCGCCATTTTGTGTTTCTCTTCGTTGTGGCCATGGCTCTGCACCTCTGCGTTACTTTCAATTCAACCACTTCCAGTTTTCCTCAAGGTTTTTTCATTAACTCCCGCACTTCTTCATCGCATTTTTTCTCACAGTTTTAACTTACGTGCAAAATTTTCAGGTAGAAAATGCAAGTACGAAGGCCAATCAGTGGTACGAACTATCTCTCCCTCACAATTCTCGCTTCAATTTCCTAAACCTAACTGCTTTACTTTCAATACGACCATCGATGGATAGTAATTGCAAAACAATTTTGTGCTATCAAAAAAAGTAAAAAAACGGTTAGGGTTTACCTTGGATTATTTTGGGACAAACTTAGCAAAGTTTTTTATTTTCTCATAACTTTTAGAGTTTTACATTGTTAATCTACTTAATAAAGAAATTCATTAATTATTAAATATGAATATACATTAGGGAAGTGAAACTCTAAATTTGATTAGAGAATGTTAGTTTATATACTATAGCCAACTATAGTCAACTACTATCAACTTGTATAATTTGTCAAACATGCTGTATATTTTATTTTCTCAGCTGCCAGTTTATAACAGCTTCTTAGACATATGTGTCAATATGTACCTTTTGTACATAACATTCAATTAGTGAGATCAGTTAATAAAAGTTTTGTGTTCAATTTCAGTTTTCCCCTCCCTTTTCTCTGTTCACGTTCTTTAATATCAATAATTGTGTGCCTCTTGCACTTACGCTTTTGTCCTTTAATTTATTGTTTGTGAAGGGATAAACTCTCAAGTTAGTTCTTCAAACATAATACTCTCTCCTAAATAGTCCTTAAAGGTTCTAACTAATAAAATTATATCAGTGTGCTCCTAATGTATTAGAAATTATGTGTCTCCAATTATTAAAAAAAATCTTAAAATTAATTCCCCAGTGTTAGAACAACGTGTTAACTTAGGGCTTTAATTGATGGATATCCAGGGCTTTATGGACTATTTAAATACTTTAATTAATCAAGGAGTATTTAGGAGAGGAGTGATAATAATTGAGGAAATAAATTGATGGTTTATTAGCTTGTGAAAACAGTGCTAAAAGACTCGTGGAGGGTTTATCTTTTTATCTCTAATGTATATTGCCACAAATGGTGAAAGGTTCAAAGTTAACTCATGCTTCCCATCTACATAGGTTTGTTTTCCCCTAATGTCACTAAAATCCTGCTTGGTGGGCAATCTTCCTCGGGGACATTTCCTTGGGCCTGGGGACTAGTTATGTTTTGGGAACTAGATAAAACCAGTTGTCTTAACAATATTTGATTATCTTCTATTATCTTTTTGTTACGATTCCATTAAACTTGTCACCCCATTTGTGTCTGTCATGTTTTTACGTAACTTTCTTGTATATACACATATCTGTCTCTCATAATAACGTGGGATAATTTTGTTGTTCTCTCTCTCTCTCTCTCTCTCTCTCACTCTCTCTCTTTCTCTTCTCTGTGCTTATTCTTTTATGATGCTACTAGAGCTCTTTTTGAAGAGGTTTGTTGAGCACTCGTTTTTCATCTAGCTTCTCCTCAAAATGAGTGGTGAACTTGATGTCCGCAGCTTTCTATATCACACCCAAATGAAAACCCAACAACTACTCTTGTTTTTCATGTACTCAATTCATCAAATTATCATCCGTGGAGCATATTTATGACGACATCATTAAGTGCTAAGAATAAACTGAAGTTCATCAATTGGGTTGGTCCTCTACCTTTGCCAACTAATGCAATGTACAATGCTTGGAAAGGTATAAGAAAATGGTGATATCATGGATAGTTCACTCTGTTTCTACTGCGATTATTCTGAGCATTCATACGACTGAAGACATTTGGCTTGATCTTAAAACCCTCTATTCACAAGAAGATTTACTTCATATTTTTTATGTACAATTAGAAGCATCTTCGATTAAATAGGGTGATTTGTCGATGACGGACTACTTTACGAAGCTTCATATCATATGGGATGAGTTGGAAAATTTTCATCTAAATCCTGTTTGCACATGCATGTACCTGCAAAGTTGCGAATGTCATTGCACAGAGAAAATTGGAAAATCAAGCCATGCAATTTTTAAGAGGTCTTAATGACCAATATAGTAATGTTCAATCACATGTTCTCTTGATGGATCCCTTACCTCCCATTACTAAAATATTTTCACATGTTGCTCAACAAGAGAGATAGTTGTTTGTAAATGGAGATTTTTTTTGCTACTGTCATTTCAAAATCACGTTCTATTTTCATCAATGATGCCAGCACAAGTTTATCTTGCACCTTCTATGGATGTCTTAGACATACAGAGGCCACATGTTATCGAAAACATGATTTTCTTGGTACAAATTACTCCAAAAAACCAAACAAAACTATGTTCGAGGGAAAACTTGCACTCACAGTGGTAGGAGTGGTCGCACTATAGGTGTCTTCTATCAAACATGGATGTCCTCCTAGACATGGCTATCCAAATCTACTTCTATCACTGCTGCCATAACTATTGATATGAAGGTTTTCTAAACTGAACAAAATATTACCAATGAGGCCCCCCAATTCACTTCTCTCCTCAACAATGTCAAGCTTTATTAACTTTAATCCAACAACCGACTGACATAAACACAACATGGAATGTTGCTCATATCATTTCCACTTCTTCTCCCCATTCCTCACGTGTCAGGTAACAAGATCATCTCATGCACTACTCACAACACACATAACCATGGATCCTTGATTTAGGGGCAACAAATCATGTATCTTTCTCTATTTTTCCATTCTTTTCATCAAATTGATCCTATCATTGTTAAACTACCCACTGGCCAACAACACATTCCGGCGGTGTTGAATTTTCTTCTCTTTTTTAACTCACAAATGTTCTTTACATTCCTTCTTTTACTTTCAATTTAATTTCTATATCTAAGTTTGTTTCTTCTACCCCCTACCAACTCACATTCACTGCTGCTTGTTGTCTTATACAAACTTTTTCTTAATAGTTTTTCCCTTCACAACATTAACTCTACTATCATACATCGCACGTGTGATGTGATTCCTATTTATTTATGGCATTGTCGTCTTGGGTATGTTTCTAGTGAACAAATGCACATTCTGCAACAATAATAAAAAATTTGTGCGCAATACATGTCACTATGCTAAACAACACGAGTTGCCTTTTCCTCATGCAAGGACATCATTTTTCCCACTATTGTTTTTTCGTAAAAGGTTTTTCTTACTATTGTTGATGATCACACATGCTACACTTGGGCTTAACTGATGCATAATAAAAGTGAAACTCATACTCATATTACTGGTTTTATCAACCATGTGGAAAACTAATTTGATAGACATGTTAAAATCATACGAATGCCAATGGCAAATAATTTCTCATGCATGATTTTTTCATTCAAAAGGGGATTATTCATCAAATATCTTGTGCTGAAACTCTCCAACAAAATGACATTATAGAAAGTAAACATTAGTATTTACTTAATGTCACTTGTACTCTTCTATTTCATTCTAATCTACCACATTGTTTTTGGAATTTTGCTTAATTACATGCAACTTATATCATTAACTGCATTCCTACACCACATTTTCACAACGGCTCTCCTTTTCCGATATTGCAAGCTCATTCACGTGATCTTACTCTACTTAGAGTTTGTGGTTGTCCATGTCATATCGCCATCATCAGTTCTCATTCTATCGAACTTGATCATACTAAAGGCTATCTTACTTATATCTGCATACTCGTACCTTTTCCATTTCCCGAAATGTAACTTTTTACAGAGATCATTTTCCATTTTTTTCTTCCTCTCTCTCAGATTTATTATTGAGCACCATCTTTGTCTTCTTTTAATCTTGATCTTATAATATCCATTGTTGCTACATCTCCTGAGCTCACTACACTACCTTTATTTACCACTTCTCTTAATCGTTTTCTTACTCCTCAATTTGCTAATCCTTCTATTCTTCATCGCTCTACTCATCACAGACTGTCATCTTCACACTACAAGATCACTGTACTCTCATATTGACTTCAACCAATGTTCATCTAGGTATTTGCCATCCCATTCAAGATTATCTTTGTTATGAACATCTTTCACCTTTTTTTATTCACTTCATATCTTCTATTTCTATTGTTCCTTAGCCTACTTCTTATGTTGAGGCTGGAAAAAGTGATTACTGGCTTAAACCTATGTCAACGGAGATAGATGCTCTTTCCAGTATCCTCATCCATGCACCTTGCTGGCATCTTTGGAAAGCTCTTGCTCCTTCCTACCATAGTACCATGTTCCACGCTCTTCGTTCCAAGATGGGATTGCTTAATATACATTCCCATATTGTGTGGGGATCTTAACAGTGTTTTGTTATCTCTGTTATCATTTTGTTAAGATTCCAATATGCTTGTCACTTGTTTATATATATATATATATATATATATATATATATATATATATATATATATATATATATATATATATATATATATATATTTCATTATAAAGTGGGAGAGTTTTTTGTTGTTCTCTTTCTTTTGTGAACTTGTCATTTAGACTTGTATAGTAACTCTCTAGGTGAGGCTGCGTCGACAACTTCATTTTCTCATTGGTGTGTTTTTTAGTAGTACTAGAGTCTCTCTTAGTTCTAGTAATTTAAGGAAAACCAAAAAAAAATGTGGGTATATCTACTTTTTAATTTTGAATTTACAAATTGAGTTTGTGCAGAGAGCACTTCCTATACGTATATTATCAGTGGGGAAGAAGCGATCACCTGGACTCCAACTCATGGTTGATGAGTATGTTGATAAGCTCAAGTACTATTGCAGTGTCGAGGATGTTCAAATTCGGCCAAATCCTCGAAATGCGAGGTAAGTTCAGTTCACTGAGTTAGTTTTGTTTGAGCACAATTTCATTTTTGTCATGCTTTGGGTGAAGAATATGAGTTCCAAATTAGTATTGTGAATGTGTGAGTGCTGTATGCTAGATGGTACCTGTCAGTTTTAGTTACAAATAGTTGTACAGAGGAATTTTTGTTGTGTTGTCTAATAGAAAGGGTGGATCATTTGTTTGCCTTATAGTGACCAAAGGGCTCAGGTTGATGCTGAAGAGGAGGCAGTGATGAACCTTATAAGGTCTGATGATTGGGTATAGTCTTCAACATGCATGAATTTAAATTACAGTAGTGAAAATTTTGTTGTCCTTATTTGTACTTTTAAGTATGCTGTTTTGTTGAAATGAGACAGTTAGTGCAATAAAGATCTGCATTGGCGTTTAGAAATGAATTATGTTGCTTGGTGCATGCTTACAAAGTTATATCTTATAATTGTTAGATATAATTATAGTCTTTAAAATTAGAAAAAAAAAATCACAATTTTAGGGACTAAATACATATTTAAACTAAGTTATAGTGATGCTTCAATTTGTTCTGTTGTTTCTCTGCATTGTTTGAATTTTTCTCCTTCTTTACCACACTTTCCTGAAGGCAAACAGATATGATCTCTATTTGAAGCCTTGTTTTATCCTTGCCAAAGCTTCGTAACGTGATTTTGTTGTGTTTCTATGCTCTCTTAAGCTCTAGTTGTCTTGTGGTGTCTAATTGGGCCTATACAAATAAACATTAGTGCCAATTTTGTATCATGTTTTGGTTGCTAACAGTCTTAATGTACTTACCCATTGTATTGGAGCTAAAATTGGGTTCCTTTTCTTCCCAGGAATATTTTGTACCGCACTGACTACTACACTCACTTTGAACTTAATCCACTCCATCATTCTGTCCATAAAGATTTATGTCATGTTTTAATTGCCCAGATTGACATGGTTCAAATTTCTGCGAACACTGTAGCAGTGTCTACGTTAAATTCTTGCTTGAAACTCAAAACCCACTTTATTTGCAACTCATAGTTTTCATCATATAGGGCATGTTTGGTCTAACTTATTTTTAAAAAATATAGCCTACTATAACTAGCTTTCCGAGAGAGCTTCTGAAAAGTGATCATGTCATCAGACTTCATTTAAACCCAACATGCTAGAGCGTGCCAGTTTCAGAATTTTAGATCTTTGTTTTATCAGAAAGAATCTCTTTTTTCTTCTCCTAATTTGGTTTTATCGGTTATGTACCTGCACGTATAGGTTGTGATGTTGGATGAACGTGGGCGAGACATAGGATCTGAGCAAATGGCAGAGTTGGTGGGTGATGCAGGAAATACTGTAAGAACATTTTGTAATTGATCTCTTCCTTTACATTGAAATTTGTTCAATTATGGGCTTGATTGAGTATGCTGCCTGGCACTATGGTGAAATAAAGCATTATAAATTATCAATCATTTAACAGACCATCTGTCTACATCGACATTGAATACCTCAGTTCTGTTTATTGTTATATTGAAATAATACTGTTCATATTTATCACTCTTGGTAGTCCTTATATCAATCATTTTGGTGAATTTCTTTCATGATCTTAGTTTATAGTGAATTGACTTCTCACTAAAACATTTTAATAACCACCAGATTTATCAAATCCTGATTTTTTGTTGTAAACTTGCAGGTCACAAAAGCTTTATACTTTGAATTTTGTCCTGTTACTTGTGAAAAACCGTCATATCTCTGGCCAAAATGGCTTCTCAGTTTTGAACTCCTGAAGTGTGATTTCTAGTCCTGTAATGCAAAATGCTTCTCAAAAGTAGTATCACTACTTTCAGTGTTGTTACTTTTCCAGTTTACTGCGTTTTTTGGATTTCTTTTTCAAGCCAAATCTGTCTTATATGTTTGTGTGCATGGCGTCTATGTACATTCTCTTGTGATTTCCATTCATGTTATAGTTAGTTTGTTCTTTTTAATAAAAGATACCTTTGAGTAAAATTTAATGTTAAATAAAAAATATATTTCATTAATTTCTGCTTTCTTACAGGGTGCTTCACGGATATCTTTTTGTATCGGTGGTCCCTATGGTCATGGAAGAAAAATGAAGGAACGGGCTAACTTATCAATCAAGTTATCTTCACTAGTCTTAAATCACCAAATAGCATTACTTGTACTCATGGAACAGCTTTACAGGTATCTATCCTTTAATCTCTCAATATTGTATTATAATTTTTTTAATGCTATAGACTAAAGTTGTAGCACTAGGTCTTCATAATTATCCAAATGAATTGATCATATTCATGAGACTATTAGTTCTATGTCGCTAACATCAATATTTGATTTGTAGGTCTTGGACAATTTTAAAAGGACAAAAGTACCACCATTAGATATCCTTTCTTATTCTTCTTATCTATATGTCTGTTACGACCAATCGAGCTTTCCTCTGAACCTTTTATCTCTTGTCTTCTATTTAACATAATTTCCTTCTTTGAATTTTGGGTGAAAGGCCGAGTTGTCTTGTTATGTATAGTTGAATTTGATTACATAGTGTATATGAAGTGACGTGAAAATTTGTGAGGTGGTTGTTTTTATTTGTTTAACTTGTTCCATTATTAAAGCGGAAGTGTGTTTCAGTTAGAATTATTTTAAAATCAAACGTGTCACGGTAGAAGAAATTGTGTTTAAAGCTATCATATACTTTATCTACAGATTAAATTGTTCGAATTTGCTTTGGAAGTTTGTCCAAATAGAATATGGCATTACTCTTTTTGCATTTGACCCTATCCTTTTTGGAAAAACTTCTAGACTATATTTAAACTCCAATGTAATAGTTACGAGTAGAAAATTAGTATAGGGGTGGTTACTACCACAACACATGAATGCAGACTACCATTTGAAATTAGTATAGGGGTGGTTACTATCATGCTTATATCATGAATGGTTCACACTCAAACTATTTCCATTAACATCCATCACTTGTCTAACGACAAAGTGGATGTACATTTCAAATAATTGAACACATGCATATTGATGTAGGCAATTTCAAAATAATTCATATTTGAGATAATTTAAAAGGATAATTCGTCTATTTAGATAATTTTAAAACTTTTACACTAAAGTGATTTGTTTGGATAAAATAAATAAATAAAAATTGAAATTTAAAAATATTTGGAAGGTATTTCAAATGCATAAAATAGAATAATTTCAAATACCTTAAAAATATAAAACATTTGAAGTTTTAGTCCTTTTTAGGTTAAGTTGGGTTGGTCCAAAGATAAAATTGAGCCAATTCAATCTATCTCGAAGTTCTAGATTGATAAGCATGGATCATAAGTTGAGAAGAGTTGACTAGGTCAATGGTCGAGTCAATTTAATGTAGGTTGTAGAAGTTGATTTGGTGCAAGTCAAAAGGTTGAGTAATTCATCTTGTGATGAATGATAAGTCAAATCAATTGTGGTTGAAGGTCGAGCCAATTTAGCATGGACGAAAGATTGAGTTGATTCGTCTTAGGATAAATGCGACTCAAGTTAATTATGGTCGAAGGTCAACATGAGTCAACATGGGTCAAAGCTCGACACAAGTTGAAAGTCGAGACAAGCAATTGAGTCAAGGTCAAGAATAGTCCATTTGGATTGTAGGTTGAGTGGTTTTGAACTAAATTGAAGGTCGAGTTAAGTTGGTTTGCGTGGAAAGTCAACAAGTCGACTTGTACTAAGGATTAGGATGAGTCAGTTAAGTCGAAAGTCGAGATGAGTTGACTTGGGTCAAAGGTCAAGATGAGTTGTCTCAGGACAAATATCTAGTCAAGTTGTCCTAGGTTGAAGGTTGAGCTAATTCAACTCGGGCTAAAGGGTAAAATTGAGTTATCTAAATATTTTTAAAATAAATTTTTACCTTAAATGAAAAATTAAAATTGCTTTTTTCAAACAATAAATTTGAATTCTAAGATATTTCAATTACTTCATTCAAACAAACTATTTGGGAAATGAAGAGAATTCAATTGATAGTAATTCTAATTCAAATACCATGTGTTCTAACTTCAAGTTCGTTGAGAAAATATCGTTAGGGTCAATCATATCGCATATGAGATATTGTCCACATCAGAGACTAGAGTTCCATCATTGTTTTTCCTCAAAAGGTGCCTTAAAGGGTTGAAGGAAGAAAGCGTATTTAAACTTATCTTAGTTTTGACTTCTAAATGATGTGAGATTATTGGATATCGACTCCCCACAAACGGTGTCAATGTTTGAATCCCAAGTCTGTCAAGATAACATTGTTAGGGTCAGTTATCACATCTGAAGTATTGTCTGCTTTAAAATTCGTAACTCCTTCATGGTTTTATCCTTATAAGACATCTCACTACATTGACTAGGTGGATCTTCCCCTATTTCTCTTTAGAGCGCAATAGTTTTCTCACCAAGAGATACAACTCGGGTCTTGAGAACCTCATACTTTGCCTAAAAAACTTTTTAATGCTTAAGTCGGTAAGAAAATAATGATTGTACAATGATAATTAAGTGTAGAGAATATGAATTGAGTACTTCATTTGGTAGGAAGTTGTATTTCTAAGCTTCTCAAGAGGTAAGTATATAGGTATATTAAAAAGATTTTATTACTCGAAGATAATCAAATTTTATATCTTGAAGATATTTGTAAGATCCGAGAAAATTAAATAGTTATTTAAATAATTATTTAATTATGGCGGGTAATGGAAACATTTAAAGTAATTAATGTGTGGAACTATGACGTGGAAAAGTACTAGCTTAAGTGGTCAAGAGTACTTGAGAGTACTTTATTGTGTGTGAGGACTTGGGTTCGAGTTCTATGTGCGCCACTTGAATGTTATTTAATTTATGCCTTTTTGTTTAATGAAATATTGAATGCGTGGTGGGTTGATAAATTCCTAAAATTTTAGGAGTTACCATGACATATGAATTGGTTGAGTTGGTTATGTACTTTAATTGTTAATTGATTTGTTGTGGGTTCAATCCTTACTAAGAACAAAACTAATTTTCTTTTTGGCAAATTTTTGGTTGCATGGTATTGAAGGGACGTAGAAACCCTAGCTGCATATAAAGGCAGTCTAATGGGTTAGAAACCATTCAATAATGGTTCATGAGTAGTCATTAACAAGAATACTTAAGGTATTTTCGTTTTTAGCATTGAGCACACTTAATTGGGTAGTAAGTGAGAGAGAAAAGGCTAGTTGGAGAGGCAAAGAGTACTGCAATTGCGTGCAAGGGTCGAATACTAGGTTTGCAGAAGGGAAAAATTGATTGTAAAGGGGTGGAGAGGCTGGAAAACATATTGGATGTGCAAGAGAGGGTTAAGAAAGCTTTTGGATTGGAGCTACATCAAGAATTCGTGGTTTAGAAAGGAATTCCAGGTAAGGGGAGTTGTCTTTTCGTGTTTTTAGTCGAGAAAACCATACTGTATGTTGTTTGATTGGAATTGTAAGCCTTTCATCCATTTTCGGTACTGTTTGATTGAGATTTCTGGGTTTTTCCCAGAAACTGCCTGGTGGTTCAATCCCTACCGCCAGGCGGCACATCAGTGGTAAGCATTGTTCTTGTTTTGGTATGAACCGCCTGGCGACGATGAATTTCTGCCAGGCGACGCGAAGCTATTCGCGAATTTCCTTTGATTTGTTCTGTGCGCAGGGGTCAGTGAAACATTTGATTGTGATCTTGTATTGATGCTATGTGTTAATAGTACGAAATTGTGAGAATTGGGGGTTGTTGGTTCTTTGGAAATATTTTTCAGAATTAGCATGGTTAGAGTTGGGGTGTTAGAAGGGGGTAGAATCCAAATTGAATTGCTATGGTTCATAGTTGGTACGAATTAGAGGATATATTGTCAACGGAAATTGGGTTAGTAAACCATGAGCGAATTATTGCCTGGTATTGAATTTGATAACTGAATTGTGTCTTGAACGTCTTGAGTGGGTCGCGGGTATAATAGCCTGGGATTTTTCTGGGTTCTGGTGTACCGCCTAGCGGTACTCAGCTTGCCGCCAGGCGATGACAAGGACAGTGGCACAAGATGTTGTGTTGGTTTTGGTTGGTTGCGAGGGAAGAGGTTGGGAGTGAGTTGGAATAGAAGTTTAGGTCGAGGAAAATGGAAGAGACACGGGTACTTAATGTCCTTGTAGTGGAGACAATAGGAGAATTAAAATTGAGTTTTTACTAAGTATATTAGGCTGGAATGCTAACTTGTAAGTATGAGGTGTAAATGTGTAGGATATGAACTAGGAAATGTTGAGAACCTGGATGCCTTGAGATAAGAATGTGTAATTGGTAAGAAAAATTAAAGGAAAGAAACACCAGTGTACAGAGTGTTAAAGAATGTGAAATGGTATATCTTAATGATGCGTGTGATGATGATAAACTAGTAACTAGTGAAAAGTGTATGAGCCACTTATGTCTTAGAGGATTGGTAAGGATATTGATAGTCATACCTCGCGGGAAATGGGGAAATTTGGTGGGTATAGGTTGTAAGTAATTGAACCACTGTAATGTCATAATTGGATTTGACTACCATTAAGAGAGGGTGCATCGAAAAATTAGAATGCTTGGGGTATAAATCAGATGGTATAGAGTGCCTAAACCAGCAGCTTTTCGCTACTGACATAGCGCCTGGCGGCTCGAGTAAGTGCGTCAGGCGATAGGGACAGCAGGGAGGAGATCTGCATCGCGTGGCGCTTGGCGGCAAGGGTATGCCCGCCAGGCGGTGGTTGAAATACAGTGGCACTAGAAGGGCGCTGGCGCCAGGCGATCTGGGCTTGTGCCGCCTAGCAGCGCTGGGTACTACGCCAGGCAATTTCGCTGCAGGTTATGACTTATGTGCGTTGATTTTAATTGACAATGATGCTACACTTGGATCGGGAGATGTTGTGTCATGAGCGGATAGGTTCATGGATGGTGGTTAACATGTGATGATATGAACGGGGAGGTTCATATCCAGTTACTCTCACGTGAGGATACGAGCAAGGTAGGTTCGTATGTTTCGTGCTCACAGTTGAGAGATGCCACGTGCGGGGAGGTACGGGGCTGGTGAATCACATGTGTTGGACTACGGGCGGGCAGGTCGGTAGAGCAGGACTACGAGCGGGGAGGTTCGTAGAGGCAGGACCACGAGCGGGCAGGTTCGTGTAAGCATCATATTTCCCGAGTCCAAGACTAACCATTTGTGTGATTTGGAGGCTGTAAAGCCTTGAGGTTAAGGTCTTGGCCAAGAACTATGTAGGATGAATAAGATGGGTATATGTTTATCTTGTATTATATATACCTGTTATTTTATTTTTCTCAGCTCACCCTTTTTGTTTGTGTATGGCGATGATCGTGTAATTCGTTACACGGGAGCAAATGTTGATACAGGTGGTGCTGAGGATGTCCTGGCGACGGAGTGAGGGCTAGCTTTGGGATTAGAGTTAGGATTTTTCTCACATGTATTATTTATGCTTTTATTTATGAACACGTATTTTGGGAACTTGTAACACTTTATCGTTTAAGTTATGAGTTCTGGCGCGCTTTTTAATAAAATTTAAATTTTTCCGCGTTGGGATTATTACGAATGCGACTTTTGATATAATTTCATACTTTTATTATTTATTTTTAAGTAATATTCCTTAGGGATGTTACAATATTCGATAATCACTTCTTATATCATGAGGTATTTAATCATAATATCTTTAGATAATTAAGAATTATTTAATAATATCTTTAAGATACAATAGAATCTAATAATAAGTTATTATATCATAACATATTATCTTTTGGAAAATGGGTGTTAAAGTTCATGTCTTAGCTTTGACGATATTGTGATAAAATCAATTGGTAATGAATTTTTGAGTTAAATATGTTTTGGTTCCTTAACTTTCAATGAAAATGGGAATTAGTTCATTTTCAAAATTTTGGTTCAATTTAGTTCCTTAGCTTTATAAATGCGTGAATTTAATCATTTTAGTTATTTTTTTAAGTTTATTTGACATTTCAAATGTGTTTCATAATAGCATTTGAGTTGTTTATACCGTTTGACAAATTTTCACTTCTATGTTAGTTGGGAAACGCCTTTGAAACGTCAAATAAATTTTACAAAAATTTGTTAAATGAACTAAATTCACGCATTTCTAAAAAGAGGAGACTAAATTGATCCAAAGTTTCAAGATCCAATGTTTTAAAGAGAGACTAATTCCAATTTTCACTGAAAGTTAAAGAATCAAAACATATTTAACTCATGAAGTTTTTGAAAATTCGTTGGTAAATTTGTTGATAATTGATTTGTTTTTTTGAAAATTTGTTAGTAATTTTTTAAGTAATTGTGTTTTTAAAAATTTGTCAGGAATTTCGTCAGTAAAATGGACATCAATTTTACCGCCAAATCTGATAATATATTTTTTATAAATTAAATGGAGATGGATGAGAACAAGAAAGGAAGAAGAAAAAATAATGAGGAGAAAGAGGGAGAAGAGAAGGCGATGACGACAATGATGGCAGTGAGATTGGTGACAAAGGAGGAGGAGGAGGAGTCAAATGATGGTGGTAACGAATGCAATGATAGCAACAAACACAAGAACGGTGACAATGGCGACCACAAGGGAGGACCATGAGGAAGAAGAAAAATAGGAAGAAAAAAAAGAAGAAATGGAGAAAAAAAAGAAGAAAACCAAATCATGATATTTACCAATGAATTTTATCGATGAAAAAAAATCATCGATAAATACCGACAGATAATTATCGACAAATTTTCATTATTTGTAATTTTATTTATCAACGAGTATTTTACCGATAGATTTTTAACGGTTTGTAAATAAAAATAATTTTGTTCTAACAATGAATTTCTGTGATTACCCGAATGATTTTAATAGTACTACCAACTTTTCTTGTAATATTTAGGTTACTCATACTTGGTACTTAAATCACATAAACTTTTTAAGTTATTTAGTGGGTTAAGTATATTTTTAATCCCTGAACTTTGGCCAAAAATTGGAATTCGTCTCTGGTTGAAACTTTAATAAATTTTGGTCCTAAACTTTAAAAATGAATGAATATAATCCTTTTAACCCAATTATGTTGACTTTTTTTAACATGTCGAATGTGTTTCATGTTAATATAAGAGTTGTTTACGCCGTTTGACACATTCTCGGCTCAATATTTACTGAGAAATGCGTTCGAAACCTAAAAAATAGTTAACAAAATTGGGTTAAAAGGACTATATTCATTCATTTTTAAAGTTTAGGACCAAAATTTATCAAAATTTCGGCAAGAAACGAATTTCAATTTTGGATCAAAGTTTAGGGATTAAAAACATACTTAACCCTTATTTATTCTAGTTTCTTTAAAAAATAACATCTTACGATTGTATAAATAAAGATTGGTAATTCCAACCCTCCATCCACCCGAAAACATAAAATTATTTTAAGCTTGCACATTATTGAAGTATTTTCACAAATGATTTGTAGGTATGTTACGGATTGACATTATTTAAAATAATCTAATCCCATAATTAGAATTGAAAATAAAAAAATAAATTCCACAAAACCGGATTAAATATTAATAAAACAACGAAAATAAATATCAATATAAGAAGAAAAGTGATCATTAGTCAGAGAAATTATTAACAAGAAGAAAGGAATGAGGTGAATCAAACCAAACTTTGCATACATTTTCCAAAAATGTGATGAAGCTGTGTCATGAAGTTTTATTAAAGAAAGAACATAAAAATAAAAATAAAAAAACTCAGACTGGTACTAAATGAAATACATTTTTATACTCTTCCTCTTATTTTCCTTTTCTCATTGATCTTCATTCTTCTCTCTTTTTTTATTTTAGTTTTTTATTTTCTTACAAAATATTTCACCTCCCACGAAAGAGAAGCAACAATGCGTTTTTGTAACAATAGCTAATAAAAAAACATTATTATTTTATTAATAGTTGAAATCAAAGTGTATGTTTACTATTTCCTTAAATTATACAAGAAACTTCTCCACTTTATCATTTAACATATTCTATAGCAAGTTAATTTAATTTTAAGAAAATAATAATTATATAAAATTCCTCCAAAGTCAACCTACTTTGATCGGTACTCTCTATTTTAATCTCTATTTTAACACGCCACATGATTTGACATCACATCGCACCGTTTTGGACTCATTCATTACACGATTTTTTTTTCTTAAATACAAAAAAGAAATTATAATTTATTGAAATAGTTTTAATATATAGATAATTATAAATTTTAAAACTTTTAAAATTTTAAATCTATATTTTTTTTAACTTTTCCATAACACTAATAGTAAGGTATAACATACAGTAATTAACGGTTGACTGGTAGTGGTAAGTCCCAACTACATCATAAGTGTCATAAAACCATTCGCGGAGCGTGAACTCCAACGCGCGTGGCATCGCGTGCACCAGCAACGTTATCGAAAAACCAAAACCCCAAAAATTTGAATAACCCTCTCTGCCTTCTCCTTCTTCTTCCTCTCCCCCACTACACAACTCCACCCTCACCCTCTTACGCGCGCAAGATCTCAACTGCCGAACATTCTAGAACCCTTTCAGATCGAACACCATCTTCCATCTTCCATCTTCATTCTCTTCTGTTGTTCTTCTGGCGACTGATTCGAACGAAGCGCTGAGAGTGATGGGGGATGAGAAAGCTGAGAAGAAAGAAAGTGGTGCGGTGAAGGAGAATATCGAGAACAATGGAGAGAAGACGAAGGAAGAGAAGAAGAAGAAGAAGGGGTTTATTTCGAGAATTTGGCACGCGATGTTCAGGTCCAACAACGACGATTTCGAGAAGAGGCTTCAGTATATCACCAAAGAAGAAAACGCTGTCGTTGTGAGAATGAGCAACAGATCTCGCTCTTGGAGGCGAACCTCTCGCCAGCTTATTTTATTTTCAATTCTGTTTGAGGTAATTCTTCGTTTTGCTCTGAACTTGCTTGGCTACTGTGGGGAGAGTAGAAATAGTAGATATATAGATGTGAGATTTTGAATTGTTGTTGTAGAGTCTCTGATGATTGACATGGTTGGAATTGTTGTTGAGATATGGTTTTGGAGGCTTCGGACATTATTGATGTTGTGGAGATTTTGGAGAGGAAACTTTGGCATTGCGAGAATTCGCGGCTGCAATTGTGGCTGCTATTGCGGTTGTGATATGATTTTGGAACTTCAAAGACCTTGACGTTGGGAAAAATATTGCCTGCAATTGCGTTTTTGAAAGAGTGGAGAATTTAAATCCTTGGATATGTGAATGAATTAAGCATGGGCTTATTTTCGTTTTTTGAAGAAAATAACAACTTTTTTTCTTTTAATTTTTTTTTTTTGGAAAGATTTAAGTCGTGAATTTATTCGTTTGATGAGTTTTAAGGTTGTTGGTGTTTTAGTTTGTTTTTTTTTTTTTTTTTTTTT
>Ga0209589_1001083_pt1 | contig 43200 bp, 29 predicted proteins | sample CowpeawhiteBW_FD_187525 | JGI IMG/M metagenome (GOLD analysis project Ga0209589, IMG submission 187525) | Root nodule microbial communities of legume samples collected from California USA - Cow pea white BW (SPAdes) (version 2) | ecosystem: Host-associated > Plants > Roots > Nodule | place: USA...
ATATATAAAAATATATATATATATATATATATATATATATATATATATATATATATATATATATATATATATATATTACTAGGTTTTCACATTATTATTCAATGATGTATTAATACAAAAATAAAAGGTTAAAGTTTTTAAAACTGTTGTTTAAAATATGTTTTAGTACTGTAAGAATTTACAATTAATAGTACTTTTAAATTGGTTCTACGACATAATTTTTGTTAAAGAATATAGCCAACAACTTTAATGAAGTTTTATCGTAGTTTTTTCATTCAAAAACATGAAGTTTTACTTAAAAAATTGAATTTAATACTATTCAAACCAACAACTTATTGATTGATAATAAAAATGATGATGATAATTTGAACATTTGCATTATCCATTTTAAAATTTTATATGTATTCGCAACTTTGCTTTTAATGTCCCACAATTAATAGTAGAAAGAGTCATAGAAGATTGCTATTTAGAGGTTGGTTCTTATTGAAAATATTTAAATTATAATACTTCCTTTTTCAAATTATATTAATATTTCACTCCTATACTTCTTTATTCGTTCAGATAAGAATACAGGAGAAATATTATTTGAAAGGTATTTTCCATACTTATTCATTCCTTTTTTTTTTTTGTCCAAATGAATCCCTCTTTCATTTCTCTTAAAATAATTTTTTTGAAAGTGTTAAAATTAGATAGATTTTGCAATTGATATATTAATATTTTAGAAAAAAAAATATACTTGTAAATAAAACATGAAAGTAGTACAATTTAAACATTTTTTAAGAAAAGAAATGATTATTATGATTTAAACAATACTAGTGAGAAACCTCATACTCAACTCACAAGTCATTTCCTTATTATAGAACCTATTTTATTGGTAATTATTAAATAGAGTCCCTATCATTTTCTAAATTGTTTATTCAGTAGAAATGTTGTAATATGTGAGTGTGGCACTTTTTTTATGATGTGATATCAATTCGAATTGACACACGACAACCCCTTGCCTACAGTTGAATAGAATACACAATTTCTGCCTTAGCAATCACAATTTTCGGAATAAACGTGGCTATTTCTCATTAAACAATTTCACGAATTTCTTTTATGGATTGCTATAAAATTTTAATTAATAAATGAAAATAAGTGTTTATGAATATATCATTTATTCTAATATTTAATTATATTCTGTTTTTAATAAATTAAATTAAAATTTCGTATTAAAATGCTAGCATATATGAGAAACTCTAAATTTTCTCAAAATTCAACACATAACTCGCTGATTCTCACAAGCACACTGCAACAGATCTGAATATGTTACTTCTACAAGACGATGATAAAGTTTTGGTTTTCACTAATTGATTATGTTAAATTTGATATTTAAGTAAGATATAATTCTATTTATCAAATTATACAAAGCTAAATTATGATGTTTTCAATCCGATTGATTATATATATTCCTATAAAAACATTTCATTTTGCTATCAGAAAATTTTCAAAGAAATAAGCACACGTTATGATTTTCAAGTGGGTTGTTTGTTTTGGTTTTCCTTATTCCACTTTTTCCACGGAAAACCTGTTCTAAGAACACATACGATGTTCTACCTTAAAAAAAAATAAAAATGAGAGAGAATAACATCATTTCCACATGGTTGGAAACCTAGGAATTGCTGAAGAAATGTTTTAAAATGAAAGAGTTGATGAGACGAAAGTGTGTTGAACAATAAACAATGGGTGCAGCTGAGAAACTACCTACACATTAAGCAACACATTGATGAAGTGAGCAAAGAAAAGTAAAAGGGAATGTCAAAAACTTGGTGATGTGGGTCATAATCGAAGGGATAAAGAAAACCAAAAATAAACATCACAATCTTTGTTCCAAGCTGGATTAAGCATGGTGGCCCAGTTTTGGCCAGTGATTGAGGTCCATGTGTGGTGGTCATTGTGACCAAAATTATTCCTTGAATTAACCTAAGCAATGCCAAATGACTAAGAAACAATTGATTTGAGTTATTTTAATGATGAAAGTAGAAGAAGCATGTGGTGGGTTGGGTCCAGCAGAGTTCAATTGTTTTAAGAGGGTAATGAGTGAGAGTGAGTTTTTTATGTAAAGTAGTTTGATGGACATAAGTGGATTCTTAGTTGGACATAATAGACTCTTCCCTCACTCCATTCTTCAATTTCAATTTGGATTAAATTAATGCATTCTGTCTTTTTCAAACTTCTTCAACAAACATTCTTTCTTTTGTCCTCTTCAACCTTCCATCTTCATTCTTCAATATCATATCTAAAACTTTAAATCACTCGAAACAATCGAAAATTATTTGGATCTCAATCAAACAAGTTTTTAAAAGTAAAATTAAAAAAAATCAAATTAGAAGAACAAATATATAAAGTTAGAAAGCAAAATAATTTTTTTACAAATATTTAATAATAATTTTAACGAAATCAGAAAATACACTTATTGACGTTCAACTACGTGTAAGTCCGTCGATACATCCACAACTAATCAACCGACCAACATCCATTTCCATGGACATTCCTCTCTCTTTATCAAGTTTAATCAATTGTTTTTCTATTCACACCCTAATCGTGGCTTAATTATATGTCTGCATGTGACTTTTGTGTTATTCAAATCCTAATCCTTCTTAATGAACAAATCATGTTCTGCTATTTCTCTTCAATTTTCTCATCACTGTCACCTATTCCGGATTATGATTTTATTTGTTTAATCACCTTCTTTTTTTGTTAAATGTATTTGGTTTGAAATAAAAAAAACTAGTCAAATTTGTAGAAACTTAATTTGGGAGATGCAATGGAGGATTTCAATAATTTGAAATAAGAATACCAGTTTGTAGGCCATCAATAAATAGCAAATTCACTAAGAAAGCTAACTACTGTGAGATTTTATTCGAATCGCAATAGTTAAGAGATATAGAAAAATAAGATGCAAAACTTGAAACTAGCAAAGACTAGGTTTATCAAACTATCTTCTTCTTTTTTTAATTTAAAAGGAAAATTCTTGTCACAATATTTTTAACAACTTTGATCTTTCCTTTAATATTGTGTAGAATATTTTACAATATTAGACATCGTATGTGGATTATGGATGATAACGGATCATGTCAGATTGGTTTACCTGCTACGTTTCGTCTAAGAAAATTTATCTCGTTAATTATTTGTTAGATATATGTGTAATGATAGACTTAAGAGATGAAAATAATATATAAATCCTATATAATTTTATTACATTAAGAAAATGCAATATTGTTATATATAGACACCCAAAAGGTGAGTTAACATAACAGAATCATAATAAAGTGTCGAAAAAATAGATTCTAAAATATCTTATTATTACCCGATCAAAACATAAATGTAGATGCATATACAATAAAGAAAACTATAAGGTATATACTATATAATTGTCCCTCGCAAACTCAAGGGTACTTAAAAGAGTCGATAACATTGACTTTCTTACATAGAATAGAAAACTGGGCTTGGAAGAGTGGTTTTGTAAGAATTTCAACAAACTTGATCAACATACACGAAACTAAGTAAGGAGTTATTGAACAGTTTTTCACACGAATAAAGAAAATATCAAGTGGATAAATGTCTAGAATGCATAAATCTTCATATGATTTTGACACTTATTATGCATGAATTGTTCATATTTTAGAAGTAAACAACCCTTTTTAGCTTAAAATATAAGGTATGGAGAATTAGAATTAATGATATTTTTGATGAGTTTTAGTGATTTTTGGAGGAAAATGACAATGGTGTAGCTGAGCCACAAATATTGGCGTTGAACACTTAAAGCGACCAAAAAATAATATGAATTTTGACCATACAACTGAGTGGCACATAATGGTGTTGAGTCACACAAGGAAACCCCTTGCATAAGGCAACCCGAAGCACCAAAAAAGGGGTTAAGCTACTAAGGAAACTCTACAAAGAAGGAAAACTCAAGTGTTTATCACCATATAACAGAGCTCTAAGTTGAAAGAAAATCGCCATGGGAGAAAACCCTTATTGTTGAGCACCACAGAATGAAGTTGAGCATCACCCAAAATTATCAATAAATATAGGGTCTTGCCTCTTGTTTTAGCATCTCGTTCATAACTTCTTTAGGCTCTCTCTCTCTCTCTCTCTCTCTCTCTCTCTCTCTCTCTCTCTCTCTCTTCTGTGTAACAAATTAGAATATCTTAGTTAGAGGCACAAGAGAGGAATAGTTGAACTCTCATGTGTTGAGGTTGAATGTAATTGATTCTAATTCTTTGTACTACTACATCTTTCACATTTATGTATGCTTTTGTTCAACTCTGTGGTTTGGTTTATGTTTATTGCTTGGATGAATTAACAAATCATCTTATTTCACTAGTTTGGATTGAATTGGAAGACTAGTCTTAACCCGTGATCCAATCAAACCATCTCATTCTTGTTAGAGGCTTTTACATGATCTAAAGGGTAGGTTGGATATAAAGTCTTGCACTTAAGGCAAGAATATTCATTCAACTTGGAGTGGAGGAATCACATTGTCTGAAGTTTTAAGGTTTTAGGTTGTAGGAATGGGCCTAAATCTACCTTAGAGTACTTTCACAACAATGAATTAATGACATACTAAATATAAAGGATAAGTAGTAGTACAATAGAAGAAGAGGATATACAATCTAACCTCAACACATATTTATCATTATATTCCTTAACTCTATTAGCTTTGTTTTTATAATTTTCACAATCAACTCACATTGTTTTACTGAATCTAATGCTTACTAAATATTGCATAATCTTAACAAATCCTTGTAGATATGATAACTCTCATTCAGTTGTACTACAACTGACTTGGTGCACTTGCCAATAAGTCATACAGTTGAATAATTATTTTAAAACTTGAAATTGTGTGATATTAGGGCTTTTGAGACTTAAGCCCGAATGGGTATAAAAATCTCAGCTAAAGTTTCTCTAGGGCTTTTGGGGCTTGACCCTGAATGGGCATACAAATCTCAACTAAAGTCCCCCCAATCACTAGTTCCATATGATTTTTTCTGTATCAAAGAATTGGTTTATGGCTTAAGGCAACAACACTTTGATTATCACAATAGATAATTTGTGTAGAACAAATGTCTCAAAATTTATTTATTGAAGAGATATTACAATGTCTCAAAACATTTTGTAAAAGAATAGAGGAAGGATGGCCTAATCTATGGTGCCACAAAGAATATAAAGTAATGGTTGGAGATGATGTAAGAGTGGATGATGATGATCGGTGAGTGCTGGTATTAATAGTGAAAGAGTGTTAAGACAGATGACAGTGAGAGAGTCTGGGTGAAGGATGCACCAAAAGAGAAGGAAACTAGCATAACCCATTTAGACTAAGATATCTTGTAAGAAGAACAGAGTGATCAACTTGTGAATTGACAAAACAAATATAAGAATGAAATTCAAAATAGACATGATTATCTTGTGCAAATTTGCTAGCAATAACAAGATTTTTATTTATGGGACGTGTAAAAGATTTTTCAGATAAAGGGTGACATGAGGTAAGTGTGTGAGGAAAAAGTGGCAAAACCAAAAATGTGTACGAGCAAACCTTGTCCATTCCCTAGAAAAACATTGGCATCTGTTGGAGTAGAGATTGCTTCCATGAGATTGTTAGGGATCAGAAGTAATATGATGTGAAGCTTATGAATAATGACCCAATTTTGAGATTGTTGAGTAAAAGGAGATGGATTGGCAAGAACAGGAGGTGAAGAATTTGAATTTTTTGCCATATAATATTGTGGTTGACCTTGAGGGTGTGAAGGTTGCGATTGGAACAACGATTGAGAGATCATGTTTGTATTGTAATATGGTGTAAGGGGAGGTCGTAAATGAGTGGCATAAAGTTTACCAGTATAATTTGGATCAAAGTGATGATAGTAGTATGATGCAATATGGCCATATTTATTGCAAACTTCACAATGAGTAGAATTGTATCCATTACGACCATCATGATGACCTCAATTGCCTCTACCACAATGAACATAGCCACCACGATAAAAAGGATGAGGAGATATGCAACGACCTCAATTGAAGGATCTCCTTTCTTCTTATTGCGTGGTTTAGTTTGCAACTTCCTCACATTAGCTTTAGTTTGGGAGTGGAAATGTGAATGAATCATTTCCCATAGTTGGAAGGAGTTCTTGCAGCCAATAACAAGGTCAAGGAATAACATAGAGATAGATGATTGCAACCATGTCAAAAGAAGTTAATCATGTGTTTCCCAAACAGTGTATTCAGGATTCTCTTTGCCTAGATTACAACCAAATAGGGAAAGATACTACGAAAGGGATTACAACCCTAAACCCTAAACCCTAAATCCCAAACACAAAATGTTGAAGGCGATATGCCTTGATAATAATTTTAAAAACAAATCTTTAAAACATAAATTTTAAAAAAATTAATTTTAAATCATAATCCAAATCAAGAGTAACATTGAAATTAATATATGATATAAAATAATATATTTTACATTAGTTGTTGACTATGATTAATAAAGGTTAAATATGTTTTTAGTCTCTCAACTTTGGTGCAAATTAGAATTTATCCATGTCCGAAACTTTGATACATTTTGGTTCTCAAACTTTAAAAATAAATGGATATAGTACATTTAACCTAATTACGTTAAATGTTTTGATGTGTAAAACATGTTTCATGATAGCATTTGAGTTGTTTACCTCGTTTGACACATGTCCGCTTCAATGTTAGTTTGAAAACGCGTTTGACACATAAAAAAATTAATATAATTATGTTAAAATGACTATATTCATTTATGTTTAACGTTTAATAATAAAAATGTATCAAAGTTTCGAACATAAATAAATTTTAATGTCACATCAAAGTTCAGGAACTACAAACATATTTAACTTTTAATATAAAATATAACACATTTTACATCAATTTGTAAAGTAATTAAAATAAATTACACCACATATATATATTATTTATAATTATAATAGATTTAGAAAGGACGTCATTATACATCGATTATTGTTATATTTAATATGTAGTCAAAATCACAAGATATATTATAGAACTATACGATTTTACAAGTGATGTATAATTTTGAGTTTTGAATTCATTCAAGATCACGTTAGAGTAAAATCGTCAAAATTGTGGAATCGTGGACTTTAATGCATTACTTTATTCAAATGTTAGTGTTGCATTGCATTCTAGCACCAATAACAAGTTATACTCTCTAAATTCAATATTTAAATTAAGTTCAAAACCAATAACTATATCATTACCACTTCAATAAATCTCATACTTAAGGCATATGATTCACACATATTTTAACTTTCACATGTTATCAATTCATCATTTTTATTATTAATTCTCCTTATTCGGGTTGAAACGTACTATTATCCAAAAAAAAAAGCTCTTTCACAATCTTTTAATCAACTCTATCAACCTAAGTAAACCTCCAAAAGTTCAATCATATACTGTGCATTTTCTCTTATTAATATATGTTCAAGAAAAGAATAAGAAGATTATTAAAACTTATATAGGACAAAAATAAACTTTGATCGATCCAATATAATGTTAACTCCTTAAGCTTCACCAGACATCATCTAGCATAGACAATTAGAACTTTGTTGGTATTCAAGAGAATGCAAAGATAAAAGATGTTTATAAACTAAAAATTTAATATCAAATTTTTATTTATAAACTTTATTTTTTATTCACTTTAAAATCTATTATTAATTAAGATCTTACATATTTTCATGAAATTGAATGTATTTATATACTCAATGTGGGAAAAAAATTATCTCTATTATTAGTAATGCTATTAAATATAACCACACTCCATCTATAATTGAAATTTATAAAAAGAAATAGCAATTTGTATTATTCTTGATAAAGTAATAAATAATGTTTTTATATTTCTAATTAACCATATCATTTTTATTGTAATCTATTTTTTCCATTTAGTTTTCTCTTTCCTATTTTTTCTTTCATCTATGCTTACCATTTGTAAGTGATTTCAGCATATTCATGGACTTAGAAAAGCAAAAGATAATGCAAAATTATGAAAATGATGAAATTGACAAATGCGAAAGTGTACTTACGTCACATACATCCATTTCTAATTCAGATAAGTCGGCCAGTACTAAAGCTATTAATGAAAATATATTATACACTATCTGAAATTTTTCTTTTACATTAAAAATTTAATACTAGACTTATTATTTGTGTGTTGGTTAGGTAGAATGTTGGACAATTATATATTTATATATAAAAAGTATCTTGTGTTGTTGGAGATACATTATTATAATATATATGGAATTATTATGATAGAAAAGGCTATCCAATTAATTCAAAAATCAGTTAAAGGTTAATTAAAATATAAATAAATATTTCTTAAGGAATTTATAAAATCAAAATTTTATATTTATAAGATATCCAGCTTACATATTATTTTAGAATATACTAATATAGATTATATATAATAAACAAAGTTACATAACATACACATTTCAGAAGACAATTATATTTAAGACATTTTGGTAGCATATAGTTTTTAACCTGGTATTAAAAAAATATGGCAAATAATTACTAACGATGTTCAAAAAGGTAAACAAAGAAAAAAAAATCATTTGTTTTCTTTCTTTATTTAATTAATGCACCAGGTATTGGAAAATAAAAATTGAACGAAGAATTAGAGAAAAATTGAAAATTATATATTTTTTATGGAAAGAATATAGTTATTCTTACGGATATAATTGAAAAAAAAATTTATTACGAAACTAATGAGAAAAATATGAATATAATATATTAAAGATTAATTGATTTATCATGAATGGTAACTTGAAACTCACATTTGTTGCAGTTGCTGTCATGCTGTGAAAATCAAATTCGTCTCTGCAACACTTTGCTGATTCTTTGACTAAATTAAACTGCCGACTGCTATTTAATATTTGATCCACTGCACCTGAATTTGTGTTCAAACCTTCAAAATTGACAACACCTACCTATTCAAAAACTTCATATTCCACAACATTTTACACCATATATTTAGGCACATGTGTCTGTTACAAACCAGAAACTATCAAAGGTTTGTATTGTATCAGTTAATTTTAATCAAGAAATATACAGTACAATTTTGTCTCATGAAGATATATAATTTATTTCTTAGATTATTTATTATTAATATGTTATTGAGTATAAAAGAATGGGATGATAATAATAATAATAATAATATAAGTAGGGTGATGGTTGAAGAATCCTCCTTTTGAAGAGTTGGAATTATTTGACTGAGTGGTTGTGAATGTTGTGATTTGTCTGACCATAAAACCCTGTTCTCTGTTCTGGTTGCTTCATTTAAATAATTGTTCCAACTTCAATTATCCTATCACTATAACATCCAATCCAATGTGTGAATTTCTGTGAGGACCACAACCCTTTTCTTTTGTGCTCTCTACCCAACATATTATGGGTGCACAAACCAACACCCACATATCCATACACATGAAATCAAACTCACCACGTGCATGCAACTCATACATGCTCATTCCCAACCCAACTTCCACTGCTGCATCTTCAACAAGATTCAACATCCTTAACAAATATCACATTAAAAGATAATATAATTGTTTCATCTTATGTATAAGAAGTTAATTTTAAATCTAACTCAATCTCGTAAAATCGATCGTAACCCATGTGTAACTTCCAAGAAGATATGCTGTTTGACAACTGTTGTTAACCTTAGAAAGAATCTTTGGACGCATTGGCCCCATTGGTCCCACGCTGAGCGCCACCCCCTTTGCCTCTAATCACAATCCATTACCAAAACAAATTTAGCCCATGGACCGTAGTCTACTTCTCTTTTTTTTTTCTTTGCCAACTTTGTATTTCCATTGAATTAAATTATTATACCATCGTCATGCACATCTACGTTCATTTCAGAACACAACACCACACTGCCAACGGCCTATAACTCTCCACGTGTCAACCACCCACCTTCACCTTAAGCCTTAAGCACTTCTCTCTCTTTCCCATTCTATAATAGTAGCAACTCCGAACAAAGAAAACTCAGCTCGTAGGTTATTACCAAAGACTGCATTCAATTTTATAGGATTGCCTCGTCCACAACTACCCCCACAACACAGTAATCAAACCCTTCACCACACACAACCTTCAACTCATTTTTAATAACATTCATCATAAATACCCATTAGATATAGACATCTCATAAAAGACATGCTCACTTCTTCTTATCACCTTCATAGGCCTTTCTTCATTCCAGTAAACACAACTTCCTTCTTCCTCCACCATCTCATCTTCTTCTTCTTCTTCTTCTTTTGGATTCTTCTCTCACGGTTCCATAGATCTTAGTGCTTTCAAGGGGTGACTTTAAGCCATGGGTTTGAGTTCTAAGCAGGTTTCTAGCAGTGGACTTGATTGGAAGCAAACCTTGTTGGAGGCTCAGGACTTGGAACTCCCAAAGCCTAATCTGATGAGAAAACAACAACAGCAACAACAGCAGCAGCATCAGCAAACTCAGCCTTCAGAGTCTTTGAAGTGCCCAAGATGTGACTCTACCAACACCAAGTTTTGTTACTACAACAACTACAACAAGTCTCAGCCTCGCCATTTCTGCAGGGCTTGCAAGAGGCACTGGACTAAAGGTGGAACTTTACGAAATGTTCCGGTAGGTGGTGGAAGGAAGAACAAGAGGGTCAAAAAACCAAACACTCCCACACCATCTTCCACCACCGCCACTACCACCCCGACAACAGCCAGCCCTTCTACTTGCACTGCCACCGTCACAACCTCAATTGGCAAAATGGATGCTATGCTGGGTGGTGGCCACATGACAATTCAAACTCCTCTTGCAGATGATCACAAAAACATGGCTTCCTCTCTCTACCAAGCTCTAATTCGCCCACCACCTTTGCTGCTACAACAGAATCTGATGAACGCGAGAGACTTAGACGGCAAAGATTTTGGTATTGGTATAGGTAACAATGGTATCTTCCCGAGTTCAACTTTGCCTCTTCCTCATCAAAGCCAAAGCCTACTCTTCCCTTTCTCAACCTCAAGCAGCTCTTTTGACACCAACCCTTGTTCGGTGTCAACCTCTCTGAGATCATCCAATGTTTATAACTATGGGGAGGAGTTCAAAGCAGCGGAAGAACCGACCATCAACAGTACTGCTATAGCGCCTGGCACAGGTGGCGCTAACACACAGCCATGGGAGATAGCAGCAACAAGTGGTGTTGGCTTGGGAACTTCAAACTATTGGAATTGGGAGGACTTTGATTCATTGGTCTCAACTGATCTAAAAGATCCCTGGGATGATTCTGACATCAAACCCTGAGACCAAACAATAAACAACACATGGTACTGGTAGTGTCCATAGATTAGTTATTTAATTAAATTGGGGTGTTTTTTGTTTCATACAGGTTAGTAAGTGGTCTTGTTTTTTTCAGATGAGGCATATTCTGTGCTGGTGTTTCTTTCTGCACCTGTAATTCTTTCAAACAGAAGTATTTGGAGCTGTCATGTTTTAGTTTCAGCTTCAGCTTCAAGCAAAGGGTTCAAAATTCCTGATTAGTTGTAACCCACTCTGTTTGCCTCTTTGTTCATCTCTCTATCATTTCCTCTAATCTCTAATAAAGTGATGTATTAATGTATGCAATTAGTCTAGCATCATTTATCAATACAGGATTTTCATCTCTATTTTTTTGAGAGTTTTCTGAGTGCTTTGTGATGGGAGTGATATAGATATGGGGTCTGCTCCAGCACTGCTGAACTGACAGAATGTGATTGGAAGATTCTTTGGACATGTATATATCTTGGAATGATATTATCATACGGATTTTATTGCTCATGATTCATCATCACCACCACCACCACCAATTCTTGAGAATCATTCTTTGATTTTGGGAATGAAAGAATTTTTGTTGTACATCAATTTGTTATATTATTCTTATTATTCTATTCCTATCTTATGTTTCTGGATCATGTCTCTGTGAGCTTTAAGTTCACATGGTGTTTTCATCTTTGTTCCAATCTAATAGAATAGTAAACAGTGTACGGTATCTTGGGCCATCATATTTTCTAGGCTTTGCCTCTGATTAATTGTCAGTTTCTTCTATTATTGAAGAGCTGTGGAACACTAGTAGACCCCCTTTAGCCACCAGGTTTCAACAAACTGAGAGTTTTAAATTGTTATTGAATGAATTTTAGATCTACCTTGGTGAATGAGAAGCAAATCCACGAGTGTGATTGCTACATTTTAAATATTTTGATTAATTTGTAAACACTAGCAACTTTGTACTTTATGCATGTGAGGACCGAGCCTAATCAGCAGCCACAATCATGATGATGGGATACGCATGCGTTTCCCATATATTCTAACTATGGCCAAGAAAATATTCAGCCACCTTGCAAGTTGTGACAGTAAACGACGCCACAACTCCCAGTCTTTCTCTTAGCCACCTAAAATGTTACTAACTCCTAGTGCTGATTGGGAAAAAAAAAAACGAATAAACTGAGCCATTGAATTGTAGATGATTTTGCATTATTAATGTAGTATCAGGTCTCTAACTAGTGGAATGTTATACCTTTCAGCCAGAACAATTAATAAGAACAAAACTATAAAGAAATATTGAGTATCACTGGTTTAGCAGATTTGGTTTGTAAATCAACAATGTAAAACCATCTTACGTTTTCCGATGGCTGTGGTCTTCTTTTCTCTTAATTTTGTACTTACACTGTTCGTACTATGTTTATTTTGGAACTTGAAGTTGGTTGTTTCAGACACAGTAAAGGAAGTTGGTGTGCCACACTTGAAAAGTATTATATTTTTATTACAATTTCATGAACTGAAGTACTTTGTTAGTATCGATTAAGATGTGTATTTGGCCTAAAAAGTTATGAATTCCTTACTCTGCCCCCATAATTATTATAATGAAAGAGAAGCAAGAGTGCAACATAAGTACTAAATCTGTGTTGAAGAAAGTAAAGATTGAGAAAGGACCACTCCACAGTGATGCAGGCATGTGTGTAAAAGTTAAAGTGATTGTTTTGAAATGAGTTGTGTGAGGTTTTAGTAAATAGATGAGATGTTAAACATATATAGCATAGGGATTTGAAGAATTGAAGAATTGAAGAGGAGTGGCAGTGAGTCAGCAAAAGGGTAGTGAAGGTTGAAGTGCAAAAAAGTTATAGTGTGATGAGGTGTTGATTGGTGACTAGAGAGAAGAGGGTAATTGAATTGAGGGCAATGAATGGTGGAATAGGTACATAATGACTAGGGCAGTTAAAAAGATTGGACCATTTTGATAAAACACTACACACATATCTATCACTATCCACTCTTTTTCTCATCCTATACAAGACCTCTCTTGTAAATCACCAAATGGGGGTAGCATGGCCACCCACAAAAAGAAAAATACTATTGCTATGTTAATTGTTAATGGGTATTTCTTTTACAGTTAAAAAAAATATCTTATATTTTTTACCACTTATCTTAATAATATAAAGCCATTTGTAATGAATTTTGTAGGTAATCAATATTTTTCCTCAAAATTTTAGATTTCTTTTCTTAATTAATATGCTAATTAAATTTAATTATATTACATTTTTGTAAATTTATTTCATATATCATTAATTGTTTAAAAGCACATGAAAATATAATTAACTATAAGGATATTAAATATATATCAAATAATAATAAGAAAAGTTTATACTAAGTTATATTTTTACCTTTACCTTTTTTATAGCTATAATTTATATTATTGATTGCATATAATAATCTTTTTAAATCCGACAATGGAATAAGATTCAAACATAACAAATAGTTAAAATTATTGTACTTCTAGCTATACGAGGGGTATAATTAAATTTAACCAGCTGTCATCCCTAAATAGAAGCTATTTTAGTATCTAGATTTTCATTCTTAAACTAACTAGTAAAACTTATTATTTTATATTTACTTACTCAAAAACTATCAACTATAATAAGGTTCGAATTATAAAATAGTCATTATGAACATCACATGAAAAAGAGGTTCGCATACAATTCAAAGAGTTAAGAAAATCTATTATTAGATATTTTATAATTTCTCGTTGAGATTCACTTTTTAAGCAATTTTCACGATTTATTACACTTTTATTGTTTCAACAATTGGGATCTAAAGTTTTCGTATAAATTATACTATAAAAAGATAAATTTCATGTAAATTAGTTAAAAGAAAGGTTCAGGAACTATGTCCAAAATTAACAACAACCATTTATTGGAAAAAGAACTTTAACTCAAATTGAGTGATAAAAAAAAGGAAAACAAAACTTCTTAAAAATAAAATACCAAAACAAGTTTAGTAATGTTACATTACTCTACAAGTGAACAACTAGATAATTTTTAAGTACGACTCTTGTTTTAATTAGATCATTAAACTTGTATTTGTTTTTTAGTTGGATCTTCCATTTATAATTTTGATTCCAAAGAAAGAAAACTGTGATAAGTGAGGGGATTACAAATCAATTTCCTTTGTGCATGCATGTAGAAGGTGTTATTTAAGGTGGTAACAGATTAAAAAAGGTCACAACACATATCATATCAGAAAAATCACACAACTTTTACAGAAGACAAATTCTTAAATTTTTTTTTTTTTATACTAGGTCTAGTATATTGGTTTCTTACTTTTTGGAACTCTTCCTAATGAAATTAAACTTTTGTTATTACATTTTAAAATATATTTAGGTTAACTATTCTTTTTAAGAAAAATAATTAAAAGAACTAAAGTCAAACTCAACCTTAATATCTGAGTTTTGACGTCAATTTGGCTTTAAAGACACACTGAGCTCAGCAACCAAATTAGGTCATATTCAATAATTTTAGAACACACAAGTCTTCCATCATAGTTACCGTCAAATGAGATTAATTTACAGCATGACCAATCATTATAAAAGGAGTGGTATTATTTTCTTTCATGACATGACACTCCTTTTACGTCCATTTTTGCTCACACTTTAAACTTATTGACACCAAAAGAAATAGTTATCGGCAAGGAAATAATTACTAGACATCAGACGACCATTTAATAATTTGTATAAGGATAAAATAGTCTTAATAAAAATTAATTTTTATATTTTAAAAATAAGAAAAAATAAATAGTTATGAGAGGTAATGTCAAATGGTATAAAAAAAATGGTATCAAAATACCAATATCCTTTTATTAAAACAAGAAGTGTTTCTGTCTCAAGCCTCACAACTCTTGTGCCCACCTTAGAAATAGAAAGAATGTTTTGATATATATAAACCCTCCAAGAAAGAATGAATGAGGCAACGTGAAACTCATATATTTTGTAAGAGAAAAACTAGAAGAATTTGATTCTTACTTTATGCAAAAAACTTGTGGAAGCAATAATTGTGAAATCATGACAAAGCAGACTAAGGTAGAGAAGTATGAGGCGCAGAGTGAGGCAGCACCTATTGTGACATAATTGAAGAGTGAAGAAGGGGGAAATAGTTAAGACATTGGGTGTTTTTTCAACCAAGGTTGTTAATAATGTACAAGTAGGCTTTCACATCCAGTAGCAAGGGTAGCCAACATAAGATTACAAAGAATTTGCACAAAACACAACTACAAATTTCCCATCCTCACACCAGCGTCTCGAGCATAGGGAGGGGGACCATTAGTATTAGCTTTTGAAAAACTAACGTAGTAGAGCTCCGAGGTTATGCCTGTCATAACAATGAAGGCTGCTCCTGCTGCAAACACCCCCTTCCTCAAGGTCTGACATGAAGGGGCTCTCTCTCCCATCAGATCACGGTACTTGGTGTGGTATGCATTCCTCACTGAACCAGCAAGCAGGCACGAAGCAGCAATGATAAATGTCACCCTGAATCATGCATCAGTATTTCAGCTTTTATAGTTTCACCACAAGTAGTATTCTTGCACTTGCCTGATTTCGGTCGAAAGACTTTTGATACAAGAACTAATAAGACAGTTTAGTTTATGGGTCTTCATTTTTATATGATATTCAACTTTTTCATTTTTACTTAATATATGACTTAAACTCGTAATTAGATTTCCAACTGAAGTTTGAATGTCAAACACGTTTCTTCTTACACTACCACTCCATGGTTTAACATGTATCAAACGCTTTTTATTACATTATTTTTGTTGGTTTAGAGAGTTAAGCCAAGTCCTCTAAAAATACATTTGAAGTGACACTTTCATATGGATGTACACATGCTGATATATTATTAACAAAATATTTATGCAGTGTATGTGTTATGTCTGGTGTTTCATGATTGTGATCTATTCTAATTTCGCTAATAACCATGATGATGATGTAGTATATCAGATTCTTGTGCTGGAGATGATATATATGTAAGTTATCAAAGAAAAACAGAAAACAGAATAAGAATTCCTTAAAACTAAATAGACTAGTTGATTCTGTGAATTGAAATAAAAAAAAAAAAGAATTTAGAGCAAACATGTAAATTTGTGTTTGAAAGAGTATGATCCAAAAATGAAGACATACCAACTAGTGATGAACAAGCAAATTGCCCATGATCTGGATCCAGTGGGTCTCATAGCTTTCCCACAGCACAGACATCTAGTTACAACCATAATGATCACTTGACTAGCAACTAGGATGAACAATGACCCCACACCTAGGCCGGTTGCAATGTCAGAGTCATATTCACAGTACTTTCTTCCCGCACTGTCTTCACTTAACGAGGCCTGTCAGACCAACAAATAGTTACACTTCAAGCATTCCAACACTGCAAAAATTGTTTTCTGGTTTTGAGTTCTCATCCAATCTCAACTTCGCACCCTACTATGCAAGGAAACAATACACCATGGAGGAAATGTTGTTTCCTTCAAATCATAAATAATGCAACTTGGAATTGCCGATGCAGTGCAACTAATGTATTCAATGCAAATATCAGTAGCTTTTCACCCTATGGAATGGTGTTGTTGGAGAACATTCCTAAAGTTTGGCTTTTCAGTTTTCTTAAGTATAGTTCAGGATTCAATCGTGTGGTAACATTGAAGGAACAAGTTGGCTCAACTCTTTTACCTATGTTTGGAAATGAAAGAAAATTATAAATCCACATCTTTGAATAACATAAAGTGATTCTCAGCTGAAAAATAGCCTCTTTACAGTTACATTGTACCATAGTGAAAAACATAGGAACCATATCTAAAACAAAAATTATAGTCTAAGAAGAACAAAAAAAGGAACTTGATGCAGAATATGCTAGCTAGACATTGAAAACTAAACCCTTCCCTCACAAAGAATTAAGTAAAACATTTATGCATTAGTTGCTTTTAGATCGGATTAAAAATAATATTAAAGCGTTTCTATATATGATTTCATAGTTATTTTCATACCTTGAAGAGCTTTTAGAAATAAGTTGAAACAACTTACAAACATAAGTTTTTGAAATACTTACAAATTATGATAGAAGATGAAATGCAGATAAGACTAGAATGAATGAACTTTTGAATATTGGAGTTATGAGGTAAGTGGTAGATTGCAAGTAAAATTAAAATTCTCTACAAAAGATTAGAATTTATTATAATGTATAAATTACATGTAATCTCCATTTCTTTTCCGAAGTTAAATGTTTTGTTAATGAATACACAAACAAGGCATTTGGAAGCTTTTAAAATTAAGTCTATATATACAACTTGTGCTTGCCTTATTAGTAAACCAGGTTTAGATTTAGGCTTTCCCTTAGTTTAGATAAATAAAAGAGAACTTGTTTATATAACCAAACGACAGATAAAACAAAAAGCTTGTGTTTGTAACTCAGTAACTTGTTCAGTGATGTTCTAATGTGTTGTCCCTGAAGTGCATCAAATGCAACCTAAATGGAGTGACCCTTCATAAGAGCTTGTATGCCATAATTTCTGAGTTTTAAACCCATCATCGTGTAAAATCAGCTATATATCACTTGTCTTTTTGTTTTAATGAGGTAGTGTTTGGTAATGTGTTAAAATCAGATAGAATTTGACACATGAGTTTGGTCTATTTTATATCTAATACGTTTTATTCTAGAATTAGAATAAAACACATCACACGTGGTTATGAAATGGTGCATCTTCATTCCACTCAAAAGGAGGAAAATGAAATAAAGGGAAACCTAGAGTGTTCCACTCTGTTCTGTTCTGTCCATGACCCAAATGCTACTTTAAAGTTTCTTAATAATTAAGTATGAGATATTTCAAAGAGAAAAAGATGATGTGGAGAGGATTATATACAAATGTAGGTCAGATTCTGCTTTTTTAGGCATTGATTTCAACTTCTCATCACCATTTCTGGTTTAGATCTATACTCAGTAATGTAAGCCAACTTTATATTCTTAACAATTAACTATAATAGGACAAACACTTGAAATCTCCAATATTTTTTCTTCCTACCCACTTCAGCATGTATAAGTTTTTTCATTTTCAAAATGCAAGATCAATAAATGTTTTCATTATTATATAATAATGAGTAAGATCAAACCATATTACCCCTTTTGGTGAATGTCAAAAGATGTTCTGTTTTTTAATCAAGTCTAAGAGATAGGTGAATACTAACATCATCACTTAAAACTTTAAATATATTAATCTTTTACTATTAACTATTTAAATGAAAATTAATCATTGTCATTTTTCTTGCTTCTATAGGGATGTATTTGAGAAAATTATTTTCACTCTAGAGGTGAGAAAGGTGAATCTAAAATGTATAATTATAAATAAATAATCAAAATTAAAAGCTTTTAAAATTGAACAATTACACACAAAAATAAGATTCAAATATGGTTTTTAATCTTATAAAACAAATGGGTTTTAAATTTGGTGATTGTAAGAAATTAATTTAATTTCTCAAAAATTTAAAATCATTGTTTTTATTATTGGATGGCCTTCATTAACTAATTAAATTTTAAAAAAATCTCTAATTATTTTTTACTCCTATCTATAATAAATATCTTTTTTATCAAATTAAATTGATATTAGAGATGAAATTATAATCTTATATTTTAAATGGGTGAAAAATAAATTATACAAAGATAATTCATTTACAGTTAAATTTAATGAAACTAAAATCATACATCCCCCCATTCCAAATCCATAATCTTTTGAATCTGCATATAATGAAAAATAGTTAACACGAAAAAAGAGATGGAAGTAATAAAAACATCAGGAATATTTTGTACTAAATTACATTAATTGAATATCTCTTTATCAGTATATAATAATCTCAAAAAATTATTGTTTAGAATGAAGAAAGTGTTTTATGAGAATTAAAAATCTGTTTAAAAAGGATGATATAACATTTGTTAAAAAAAAAAAAACTAACATTATTTGTGTTATAATTGCATGATATAATAATACCTTCACTATATATGAAATCAAGAAAACTTAACCAAGAGAGAGAGAACAGACCAGAAACAAAACACAGTGAATAATTATCTGAACTTTTCACAAAAAAGAAGAATATAGACCAATAACAATCAGAAATTTTGAACTGAATTCATAATAACATCTCTTTATCAGAACACAGAAAACCAACTGAATCAAAATATCAAAAGAAGAAAAAAAAAACTGTGAATGAAGGAACAGAAAAGAGAGTAACTCACAGTGTTCCTCCTCTGTTCTGCAGCAACAGCAAGAGCAAAAGCAATGAGATCAAACACAAACACCACCGCCAATAACAGAGACGAAGCCATAACTCTCAATATTTCTTCACAAAACAAATTGATTAAAGTCAGAAAGATTAAAATATTGTAAGATTTACAATAAAGAGCAAGAGAAACGCACCAGTTTGCTTTGATTTTGATATGAGGGTGATTTTTCCTTGTTCAGAAGCAAATGGGAGCAGACTAAAGAACCAAAACCATTAAAGTATGTAACTTTTGGATGTAATTTTAAGCTTTTGGATGTTTTAATTTAATTCTCCAACAGCTCCTATCTTTTTATTATTAGTCACATCTTCTATACATACTAGAAAATTTTAAATTATTTTAATTACCCTCGTATGCATGTACACTTCATTTAAAATTCATTGAACCTAAATAAACATAAAATGCTTTAGAATTCTTTCTTTGCTCTTTATTTAATTTAAATACGCAAATGTAACTATAGTGCTTTGGTGCCTAAAAATTTAATAATAATTTTATGTGTCACACCCAAATCAAGGAAAAAATTATTTTTTAAGATATGATCTTTGATTTTGTTTTGTGAACCATAATTTATATGGATTTTAATATTGGTGCGTGTGGTTTGAGGATATAGTGGGGTTTGTGCTGTCAGGGTTTAGTTTGAAGGTGCTGGGCATGGTCGGGTGGGTGTGATGCACATGATGATCAATGATGCTTCATCTTCCCTCGTGGGATTAACACGTTGTTAAAAGCATGATATCAGTTTGACCGTGCGATTCACACCGTTAATCACTGTGACTTCGTTTACTTAGTTAAGACAATGATGAATGCATCATCCGGAGTATTTTACCTCGTATAATAACATTTCTTTTAAAAGTAATTTTTTAAAAATTAGGTTTTTTTTATTTATTTTGTATTTGTTAAATAGGTATAGATAGTAATTTTGTATTAAGTTTAATGAAATTAGATAATTTAAAGATTGAAAGGTAAAGAAGTTATGAGGTTCTTCGAGTTGACGAATGAGAGTCAATATTTATGTCGAATTCAATAACTATAACATGAATTAATCCATACAAAAAAGTTAAACATCAGTTTTAAATCAAAATTTTTTAAACATTATGAGAGACTTTCAAAAAGTTCAAGAATCTCTTACAAATTACCATATTAAATGAGTTCATTATTGAATTTTTCATATAGATAATTCAAGAGATATCAATTAGTTATGAATGCATCCACAAATTTAAAAATCTTATATGAATGTAAAAGAAGTAATTATAATTTAAAAAACAGTTGAATAAAACCTCAAAATTTATTAGCATAGAGCGTTTAGAAAGAGTGCGAATTATTGAGCTCATAAACTTCAATTAAAAAAAGTTTATTTTCTTGAATATTTGCACATTCAATTTCATGTGCTCCGTGACGAAATAAATGTACTAAGCAACAATATAGTCTATATTTTTAGTTTTTTATTCTTTTATTATTGATGAACTTTTTGGAGGATGGTGATTGAAAGGTGGAATCATGAAATTTGTGGGAGAAAGTTGGTAATTAATCACAGAATATGAATGAAGAGAGAAGAAAGTTGATATGCTACTAAATGATTGATGGGACAACTATCCAAATGTACTATATTAGTTAATCTGCCAATAACTAATATAATTTCTAAAGTACAAAATGTAACACAAATTTGTTAATAACCCTTTCTGGTCAAGAATGAATTAAAAAATAGAATTATAAATTCTTTAACTGAAGAATTAATAGAAATTGTTTTTATTGAAATATTTTTATATTTTATATTTATTTAAATGTTTTTATATTTTATTTATAATCGTTCATTTATTGTTATATTATTAATATTATTTCATTTTTTTATTATTTAGATCGTTAAAAAAACATTTCTGGCTTCCAAAAACATTAAAAATCACAAACTAATTTATTGTATATCATACATAATCGATTATTTTTTGTTGCTCGTGTTTTTGTTATAATTTCTTTTCATTTTTCAAAGAGAATAATTATGTGTGTTTTATTGAATTTGGATTCCCGGTCTATTGTATTTTTAAAATATACATAATTAATAATTTTTAAATTTTTAAATATATTAAAAAATATATAAAATATTAATATAGTATATTTTTAATTTTCAGTAAATAATAATATAAAAAAATTTATTAGATAGTCTGAATTCATTTCTATTTTACCAAATTCAATTAACATTTTTTTATTTGGATACTATAGATGTTATAGTTAAGAAGTATTTTGATTGACCAATTTTCTTTTGTATGTATGTGACCGAAAAGGGAAAGATGAGTAAAGGAGAGCGAAAACAAATGTACAAATTATAAGGAAGGTGATATAGAAGAACAAAACATAAAAATAAAAGAGAGGAAATTGATAAGTACTGTAAACAAAGAAGAAAATAAAAATAAAAGAGAAAGATAAAAGAAATAAGAGATGAAAGAAAAATACAAAAACATGAACATACATCTCAAATAAAATTGTTTATCTGGTATTAGTATAGTGTTTAGTTTGTGAAAAAAAAAAACTAAAATAGAATGAATGGATGTTAGAAAAAGAAAGCAAAATCAATAGAAATGCAATAAATTTTAGGCTGCTTAGTAGAGGGGAAAATAAATTAGAAAAAAATAAATAATTTTTTTTTCTTTTATTAATAATAAAAGTGAAAACAGAAGCAAATATATTAAAAACAATACAAATACTCTACATAAAAAGAGAAAGAGCTAGCATTAATATAGTCCTTTACCAGGTCACTTTACCAGGTCATTTTTTCTATTTTTGTTCCTTTCTAGCCAAGATTGAAGGAAAAACGGTTAAAAATGGGATCCCAATTTTTATTTATTTTTTTACTTTTCTTTTTCACATGATTTTCAAATGAGAAAAGGATAACAGTTATTTATTTTCGTCTTTTCCCCCTTAGTAGTTATTTCCATTTTATTTGTACTGGAACCCACTGTTTCTAACAACTAATATCTTGCTTTTTGAATGTTGCAAAGTGATAAGGTATCGTGCTCTTTATTATTTGATTGAATTTTATTTTATCAGCAATAAAAAAATTAATATAGGTGATTACTTAAGGTGTTTCAACTCTTTACAAAGATAAAAGGATCAAGACAAAAAAAATAAAACAAAAACAATAGGTAGGAAATACACACAGCATTTCTCAAAAGAAATTACATAGCCGCACAAGAGCCTAATACAAATTACACGGATAAAGAACTCAACATAACTATATATGTTAGGTGATACAGTATAATAAGGTCCATTTAACTTTACTATCTCAAATTTTTTACTTTTTATCGACAAAGAGTAATATATATATATATATATATATATAAAAGAAATATTTGGAGTGTCTCGATCCATATAAAAAATAACATGACTTAAACAAAGTTGTGTTAGTTCATACAAAGAAAACAACCTAAAACAACCTTTGCATTGAATACATAAACAAACATAAAACCAACAAATAAAAAAGTGCTCAACAAAAACAATTTGCTCCCTCGCGTGCAAGTTATGTATCCAATGACTCAAGATATGATATTAAGGCATTTCTACCAAATTACTTTACAAAACAATATGTATGCATATGTTGGGTCTACTAGAAACTTCCTCCATTAGGCAAAACACTTCATAGCAATATGCAAAACACCAAAGGAAAAAATCTTGACTAGATATAATCCTCGATTGGTTAACTTTGTAGACATATTTATAATGGGTGACCAGGCTAGCAATAAATTTAGATACTTTTTTCAGACATGCTTTAGAATGAGGCATCTTATGGGATAAAGGAATGCAACAAATGTCAGCATAGACATCCATACTCATGTGAAAGATTGCACTTATTGAATGTGGTTGAAAGATATTTTAGGATATCTTGGTGCAAATATTCATATATTAACATTATATGTAAGGATGTCAATGGGACAGGTAGGGTACGAGTAGTAATTCCTCCGTACCTACCTGCTAGATAAATATCCGTTATATACCTGTATCCATATCTGTCGGGTATCCGTTATGCATGTACCCGCCTATTTTTTTTTCATATTTACGGGTATCCACGGGTACTCGCAAGTATTTACAAAATTATTTAAAAAACAAATATTTAATCATAAATTTAAATAAAATAAAATAAAATACATTATTGTCATAAATTTTAAATAAAGTTCAAATAAACTCAAGTTCATACAAGTCCAAATAATTATAAAAGTAAATATAAAATGATGTTCAACACAAAAGTTCATACTTTAATTAGTGTTTTGATCAACAAACCAACTTTCTCTAATTGATTCTTGAAAATAAACAAAATAAACAAATAATAAACCTCAACTGGTACGTGTCAAATATTCTTATTTTGATTCCATCATTTGATAACAAGCATATCATAAACGTCATTGTCTATATAGGATTTGATGTATATGCTCAATTTCAAATAAAGGAAAGAGAAGAATGTCAAGGGTGGTATCTAGAAGAAGAAAACGTATCAATACTTGAAGTTGAAAGAATGAAGACAGAAGACAAGACAAGATGTGCAACTTAGAAAAAATTATGTCATAATATTTTTTACTAATATATATATAAGGGTATTTTTAAATTAAATTTCAGCGGGTGGGTACGGATACTATGATACCCGTATCCGTCCCGTTAACATGCGAGTATAAAAAATATTCGTACCTACGAGTAGCGGGTATCCATTTTTAATATTCGTTTCCTACCCGTTACGGGTTTTATCCGCGGATACCCGCAGGTACGAATTTGTTTAACATCCATAATTATATGTGACTAAATCTCGTTAGTTTGATTACATCACTAGTAGGGATGTCAACGGGGCAAGTAGGGTACGGGTAGTAGCTCCCCCGTACCCTACCCGCTGGATAAATATTCGCCTCGTACCCGTACCCATATCCATCGGATATCCGTTATACGGGTATCCGTCTATTTTTTTCATATCCGTAGATATCCACGGGTATTTACAAAATTATTTAAAAAATATATATTTAATCAAAAATTCAAATAAAATAAAATAAAATACATCATTGCCATAAATTTTCAATAAAGTTCAAACAAACTCAAGTCATACAAGTCCAAATAATTATAAAAATATATATAAAATGATGCTCAACACAATGAAAATTCTTTAATTAGTGTTTTGATCAACAAGCCCACTTTCTCTGATTGATTCCTGAAAAATAATCAAATAATAAACCTCAACTGCCACATGTCAAGTATTCTTATTTTGATTCCATCATTTGATAATAAGCATACCATAAAATGCAATGTTGATGCACTACCCAACCTCAAACAGAAATTTGAATGTTCAATGGTTCATATTCAAGAGGAAAATGAAAAACTCACTGACCCACACTGGTTATCTTCCTTTTTTTTTTTAAAACGTTCAATTATTTTTGTTGTTGAAAAGGGGAAAAATGGCTGAAAAAGAGGACATTTAGGGTGCAATCTTCTTTGAAACGTTTCTCACCACCACTTATTAGCACCAAAAGTAAATTTACGTTTCTCAAATCTACGCTTGACCTAAATCCCTAAAATAGACATAAATAGCCAAAAGTATAAAATGTAAAAGGCTTTTTCTGTGTTAATGTTGTGGTCTATCATCGAGAAAAAAGTGGAATCAACAACCATATATGAAGATAATAATGCATGTAGTTCTCAATTGAAAGAAGAATATATTAAATTTGACAAAACAAAACACATTCTTCCAAAATTCTTTTTTACTCACGATCTTCAAATAAATGGTGATATAAAGATCCAAAATATTCGTTCATTTAAAAATTCGACAAATTTATTTACAAAGTCTTTGTCAATGAAACTTTGAACAATTAGTTCACAAGATTATACTCAATCATTTTAATAATATAAGTTTACGTGAGGAGAAATGAGAGAAGATGTGATGAATAATATTATATCAAAAAATAAAGAGTGATGTACTTTTTACTTCACTGGATTTTTATCTCAAGTGATTTTTCTTAAGGTTTCAACGAGACTGTTGACTTACTAACAATTAGTCATGATTAATTATTATTAATGTTATTTAAATTATTTGAAGTGGACACACAGGCGCGAGACACAGGCATTATCGCGCTTGTGTGTACACTTTTTTAAATATGAATGATAGTATGTTAATAGGTGATAATAATATAATATTATTAAATTAATATAAAAAAATTTATATTTATTAAAAATAAAGTGAAATGAATAGAAAAATTAATTGTTGATGAATAAAAAAAAGATAAACAATTTTATAAAAAATAGATAAAAGTAAACATTAATTTTAAAAAATTTAATAAATTATATTGTAAAAGATAAAATTAATATTATAAAATATGAACACAAAATAGAAAATCTTCTCTATATATATTATTATATATATATTATTATAGATAACAATTATAACCCTTAGATCGCCTTTTGTATGTATAATAAATAAATAGAGGCTTGGTAATAATATCAAGGAAAATAGTCTTTATTTCTCTTCTCCTACTCTCATTTATTTTATAACAATTAAATATTTTTAAAACATTATTTGGAGCAAAACGGCGTCGCTCAGATCGTGTAACTAATTTACGGCGTTGTTTCGAGGAGAATTAAGGATCTCCTAAAACCCTTCTTCCCTAACGTTTTGGGCACTGCGTTCTGAACGGCTCTGCCTCAACCCCAAGGCTGCTCCACCGTAGTCCACCCTCCACCATAGTCAACCGTCGACCGTCCACCGTAGTCAACCGTCAACCGTCAGTCCCTTTCATCACTTTCGAATTTCATCTGCATTCCTTTTCCGAGTTCTGTTTCATTACTTTCTTCACATTTAGTTGATTTTACTCTGTGACTTTACACCGTTTAACCTAATTTTCTATTTCGATCGTACACGTTGGATATTAAACCCACTTCAAAGCACTTAACATACATCTTCCGAAGAGTTATCGAGGAAGGTGGTTACGATGGTCGATGTGATAGATAGAATTAGCCAGACAAATTATTGACACGTGCTGTTTATATCTACTGTACGAAATACGCTTAAGATTTTGCATACTTTATTTGATTGATTCATTGGTACCCGAGTTTCGGATCAATCTGAATTATGTGCAGTGTGATTTCTTTTTATCTTGGCACAATCCAAACTCAATTTTTTACTTGATGCTCTTCCATAGAACTGGCCAAGAATACCAATGGCTTACCGGCGTTGCCTTTTGATGAGAGGGAGCCTTGTAGATCGGAGGTTCCATCCATCTTTCAGTTATGTTCTTCATAGCGATGAAGGGAGACAGGAAAAGTCTGAGGAAAAATCATCTTCAGCAGGCGTTAGTAATTTTGCCCAGATAAGGTCCTTTGGAAGCTCTCTTAATGGACCACTGGGGTTCTCTGCTCCTTCCCGAGATAAGTTTATTTCTCCATGCACTGGATATGGTTTCTGCCGGTATATGTCGACAGTGAATCAGGGTTCAGATAAGATGGACAGTGACATACTCACTGATGTAGCTGATGTACTCACTGACACTACCATAGACACTATAGCTTCTCAGGCTGCCATTACTAATGAGGTTGCAATTGCTGCCGCCGATTCTTTTTTTCCTGTAATGGGCTTGCAGTACGTGATAGATGCTGTGCATTCCTACACTGGCTTAAACTGGTGAGTCTGTGTGTATATGTATGTATGCATAGACACAAACATAATCCCGAATTCTAATGGAATACCAAAAATAGTCCTGAATTGGTTTCATGCATGTCAAGTTATCATTGATATATTTTTTTCTTTTACCAGGGATTTGGGTTTGAACTTTAGATTATATGTTTAATTATAACTTGCTATAGGCACTGAAGGTACTTAGTTTCCTTTAATATTTCGTAAATTGATATATCAGTTTATTTTATGTCAGTTCAAAATGTAAAGGGAATTTTTAGAGTTTCAGGATTATGCTATTGTTGGCAAGGTTGTTCTTACCCTATTTGTAGTATGTGATGTATAGTCTGGGATTTGATTATCCAGTCGTGTATTCATTCATAATTCATAAATAATATATGTAGTATTTGGTGAAAACTTGACTTTCAAGGGTGATTGTTAATGTCGTTACTTCTTGTTTTAGGTGGGCAGCAATAGTTCTTACAACCCTGTTGATTCGAAGTGCTACAGTTCCACTCTTAATAAATCAACTTAAGGCCACTTCTAAACTTACGGTATATTATGCTTCTCTTAGCTTCATCCTTTTTTCATTCTAAAATAAAGTAATGGCAATGCCTTTTGCTTGTTCCTTCGTCCTTGCCACATCCTGATTGGAGTGGACGCAATTCAAACATTTGGAGTGAGCTGTTTCCCTTAGTTCTCTTTCCCTTTTTGGATTAAGATCTCCTTAACATGGCTTAGAAGATTAATTTTAGCTTCACACTTCTATTCCATCTTTTTTATTCTGTTTTCTGTAAAGGTCCTCAAGCTTTTTATATCAATAATGTACTTTTTATATATTGTAATCTATTTTGTTACATAAGTTACTGTTTCACATATGACAGTTAATGAGGCCCCACTTGGAGGAGATAAAGCAGCAGATGGACGGGATGGTAATCCTCAACTAATTTTCTTATTATACTGATGATATTGCCATGCTATTTTATTGAATATGCTAGTGAGCTAACGGGGCCTCAAATGTTCTGTTTACCGTTTTTTGTAAATTTTAGTTGGTTCATTTATCTTTGGATGCCATTCAATCATTTTAAACATGTTCTCTTACCTCCCGAACTGGGGTGTAATGTGATGGAAAGGATCTTTTTATTTAATTCTAAATTTATTATGTTAGCCCTTTTCTACTTGAACACAACAGAAGCAACCACTACCTAGGTTTTGTACACAATTCCAGTGCAACGTACTCTGTTTCACAGTTTCAGTTGTGACATAAGTTAAAAAATCTAACATATGGCAATCATAATTTATAGAATTTGAGAATTCTTAATACTCAATAATTGCTTTTGCACCTTCTGAAATATAAGAGACCTGTTATTTTAAAGGCATTTTGCCCATTTCTCGTTTATGTTGTTTGCAATGAATTGGCCATCATTATATGTGTCATGACAATTGCACTATTGCAACAACAATTTTCTTTTGGTGTATTTATTGATATTTGATTTTCTTTGAAAGCCAACTCATCTAACGGATTATTTTTTTCACCACATAAGAAGACTTTAATAGGTTTCATATTCATAAGAATTTGATGAAGAGAAGTGGTTGAGAAGAAGAGAAAAATATACTATTGCATATTATATTTGTAAGACAAGGGTAATTTAGTAATAGAAAATGATTAATTTCGCTCCATTCATTATCCAAATAGTAAAATGAAAATTTTGTTCCTTTGCATCATAATGTATCCGAACAATGGAAAGAGATGCTAATTGGAATGCCAATTTTACAAGGCATCCAAAGGTGAAATTTAACGTATGTTTGTCAACATTGACTAATGCTATGACTGTCTTCATCACAACTGCTTCAATCAGTGTTGTTACCTCTGTCAAAACATGTCACTAAAATATTTTCCGATGCCACCAGATATGACATTGTTTGCCTGTACCTGTTGACAAATGGCGTTGCAGTATATGTAAATTTTAACGTCTAAACAAACCATATATTAATCAACTTTCAATCTTAACCCCCATCTGTGGTATTTTGGTGTGATTTTTATGTTTTCAATTTTCTTGCATGTATTCTTGAAACAACTTTCTCTTTGATCACATTAACATCCAATTTTCAGGCTATGGATCCTGCAGCTGTTGCTAAAGGTCAGCAGCAAATGAAGAAGCTATTTAAGGAGTAAGTGGTTTCATAATTTGCTTCTAAAGACTATCTTTGACATTATTTTCGTGTTCTATTCTTTTCTATTCTGCTTCCATTTTTTCTGTAATGGTTGTTCTGTGTTTGGAGCCTTTGACCTCTCTCCCACCTGCACTAGGTTGATCCTTGTGGGTTTATTTTATTCTGTTCTATAACTGCTTATAGTATTTTTTAAACCATCCATTCTTATGTAATTACTACACTTGGTGATATAGTATTATAATGTATTAGTGGATCAATCTTTGTGGTGACTTGTGAACTGAGTTGGCCATACCTGAGATACCAATATCTGCTTTAACTTTCATGAACTGCTTATGTTTCTTCTCTTGTCAACTATTTTCATCTGACGGGAAGTGTTGCAGTTGAAGACAGGTGCTATCTAATATTTAAACATTATTATCCTAAAAAGGTTAAAAGAAATTAAAATAAAATAACTTGTATTATAAATAATGCTAGACTCAACTTATTTTGGAGGTTTATTTCCACAGCACTTAACTAAATATTTTAACTATTGAGAGATATGTTTCTTAGAATTCCATTGAAAGTTGTTATTATAGAAAAATGTGAAACTTAGCAAATTTGTTTTTATTGTGTAAATTACATAAATCTTAATTATCAATTGAATTCTTTGTTGTGTTGATGACACACACACATACATATATATATATATATATATATATATATATATATATATATATATATATATATATATATAGAGAGAGAGGTAGGGAGGGACAGAGAGGGAGGGAGAGAGAGTATCAACTGTGTCCTATATTTTAAACGTTAGCCATGTCTGGTGTCAGTTTTCTGCTTCATATGTTTCGGGTATAAGTCAAATTTCTCAGTTCATGGATCTTTTGCTTGACTAAACATTTTCTTTGGTTTTGATAATTGCAGATATGGTGTGAGCCCTTTTACGCCATTGAAAGGACTCTTTATTCAAGGCCCTATTTTTGTTAGTTTTTTTCTTGCGGTAAGCTGTTCCAATTTGATATTTGACTAAGTTGTAAGAGTGTGAAGAGCTGTTATATTGTTTCTATCCATTCTCACATTTGAGTTTTAAGATAGATAACAAATATGGCTGAAAAAGTGCCATCATTCAAGCATGGTGGAGCTTATTGGTTTACTGATCTCTCAACTCCAGATGCCTTGTACGTTTTTCCAGTTTTGACTGCATTGTCATTCTTAATAACGGTAGAGGTAAGCATTTTCTTTCATAAACTTTCTACTTTTGTAATAATTCTTTCTAGATTGACTTTCATTATTCATGATTACATGCTTTTTGAATTGGCGATACAGTGTTCTCTCATGCATTAATTCCAATTTGGACTAATTGATTTCATTTTGTTCTTTAGTGTAATATGCAAGAAGGGATGGAAGGAAATCCTGTGGCTGGCACCATGAAAAATGTCTCCAGAGGTCTTGCGGTTCTTACGGTTCCTTTCACCATGGGATTTCCAAAGGTAAACTATCCTAGCTTAGTGTTTTTCTGGAAGGAACAACTGTCCTTTGCCACTTGGTTTTGCATTTGAAATAATTGTTGGATGAACTTACAAAGAAACAGTAGTTCTGCCTGAAGTTTTATTATAAAATGTTGCATTCTATCTGCGTATGGAACCATGTTTAAACACCAATTTAAATGGGTTTGGACACTAACTACATTTATTCTTACGTGCATCTGTGTATTTGTGTCTGAGTTCCAAACACACTGTATAGTTTGCTCACTGGCAAGTGTAACTTACTACTATGAAAAGAGGCCTCATTCGCCTCCCTCTTACGGCTAAATCTATCCCTTGGTTCTCACACTCCCTTCCCTTATCCCTGAAGCCATGTGTATAGCAGGTTGTCACATAAGGTGCAATTCCCGCTTGGCCTAATATAACTCTAATCCCCCACTACAGCCTACTTCTTTTGCTAATGTACAACCTTTAGTAATCTTAGTTCATCTACTACGTGTTTTAACGTTTATTTATGTTTACTAGTATTAAATATAGTAAAATTAGGTTTGTGATTAATCTCCCTTGTGTAGAAAATACACATAGGGACTAATTTTTATAATAAAGAAAGTATGGGTTAAGCCCAAAATACATTTGAAGAATAATAACTATAAAAACAGAAAATAAGATAGAGATAAGATATTAATGATATCTTAACACTCTCTCTCAAGCTGGTGCATACAATATGTACCAAGCTTGTTACAAATATAACCAATTCTCGGTCCACGTAAAGATTTAGTGAAAATATCTAATTGATCACTTGAGTTAACAAACTTAGTCTTGATGTCCCCAGATACAATCTTTTCTCGAATGAAATGACAGTCAATCTCAATGTGTTTAGTCCTCTCATGAAAGACAAGATTAGAACTGATATGAAGAGCAGCTTGATTGTCACATATAAGTGTCATAGGATTAACATCTCCAAATTGTAACTCTCTGAGCAATTGCTTAAGCCAAACAAGCTCACAAGTGGCTGAAGCCATGACTCTATATTCTGCTTTTGGACTAGATTTTGCCACAACATTTTGTTTCTTGCTTTTCCAAGAGATCAAGTTACCACCAATGGAGACACAATATTTGGATGTAGGCCTTCTATCAGAAGGAGATCCTACCCAATCAGCATCTGAATAACAAACAACCCTTGTATGGTATCAAAGCCATAGTTAAAGCCTATCCTAGCAATATTTGATATTTGTTCGGCCTATTGTGTCACCTGCTATCGAAAAGTTTATTGTTTGTTGATCATGTTTTTCCACCCGTTATCGGACCACCCATTAATGTTTAATTTCACGCTCAAGATGTATATACCTCGACGTGAGGAGAGTGTGTTGGAAGTCCCACATTAGCTAGAGATAAGGTGATTTAAGAGTATATAAGTGGGTGCAAACCTAACCTTAGAAGCCGGTTTTGTGGGGTTGAGTTAAGCTTAAAGTCCACTTCTTAAAACTAGTTTTAATATGTTAAAAATGGTGTTCCGAATTGTGAAGTATGTAGCTAATTTTAAATCTTGAATTGTAAATAAATCATATCAGATCCATAGACTCAATAAAAAATAGCTTAAAATATATGTAGTGCTCATTTAATAATTTTGAACTACAAATTAACAAAAGCAATTTAACTAGAAGTCTCAAAAACCAAAATCCCAAGTTATAAATTAAAGCCTTTATTTTAGTAGAAAATAAACAGCAATGGAATAGCTATATACAATGCAGAGAACGGATGATACATTTGTGAAACCGTTTTCAGAAAAATGAAAACTGATAGAGTGCTTTTGGTTGCTCCTTCCTTTTTCGTAAACCATATAAACATAATTGACTTTCAATTCTTTTTTTATGAAAATTAGTTAAAAAAACAAAAAGGTAAAATAGCAAATTGCTTATGTTTCATATGGGTAATATGGAATTGCACTGTTTCATCCAAGCTTTTCACAACTTTATGTCACATGTAGTTAATTCATGATCTGGATTGCTGATTTCTTGAATCGAATTAGATTTGAGATTCTAAGATCCCGTTTGGGGTGGTTATGAATTTGAGAACCATTTTACCTTTATTTTCAAAACAGAAAAAAAGCTTTCCTATTTTGAGTTAAGTTTTGAGCAGTCTCTACGTTTACCCTAGCCTTCTATCTGCCTTTGCTGGGTTAACTCTCTTCCTCCTTGTTACCTCTCTATTGTATGATCTCTCCTTGTCTTCCTCTCTCTCTCTCTCTCTCTCTCTCTCTTTCCATTCCCCTTTTTCTTCCCCCATTTCTTTGTTCTTCTTTCTGTAGTTGTTTATATGTTTTCTGAAATTGAAAATACATACATGACTAGTTCGGTTGCAGATTTGATTTCATTTCTGTACATAAAAGTTTTATATTCCGCTCTCTCCATTTCTCTCGTCATCCCTCTCTCACTCAGCGTCTCTCTCTATAGTCTATATGTTTTTTGAAATTGAAAGCTTATGCATGATGAGTTGGGTTGCAGATTTGATTTTATTTTTCAGCAAAATGGCTAACCTTGGGGTTTGGTGGGTCTTGAGAGATATTTTGGGTTGGCATTGTTATATTTCTGCAAAAGGTTTATTTTATCGTTAGTCTTAGTCTTAGAAAGTGGATTTTCAAGTTAATCTCAACCAATGTTGTGAAACCTGACGATCCCTTTTTCTTTCTCCATTTCTTTGTTCTTCTCTCTGTAGTTATTTATATGTTTTCTGAAATTGAAAATACATACATGACTAGTTCGCTTGCAGATTTGATATCATTTCTGTACATAAAAGTTTTGTATTCCGCTCTCTCCATTTCTCTCGTCATCTCTCTCTCACTCAGCGTCTCTCTCTATAGTCTATGTTTTTTGAAATTAAAAGCTTATGCATGACGAGTTGGGTTGCAGATTTGATTCTATTTTTCTGCAAAATAGCTAGCCTTGGGGTTTGGTGGGTCTTGAGAGATATTTTGGGTTGGCATTGTTATATTTCTGCAAAAGGTTTATTTTTTCGTTAGTCTAAGTCTTAAAAAGTGGATTTTAAAGGTAATCTCAACCAATGTTGTGAAACATGAGGATCGTAAGAGGATTGAAAAGGGGATAAAGAGTTGAAACTCGAGGATTGTAACTTGACTTGCTATATTCATAAACACATGCATCCATTAAAAATAATATTGATGATAAAAATAACTTATACATAATAATAAGTCTTAAGTAGTAAGATTAAATACATAAAACAACTAAAAATAGGTTCATAAAATGTTCATGCATAAAACAACTAATGAATTCATAAATGTTTAATACGAACAAACTATCCAAAGAAATCCTTCATATTAAACACATGATAATTATCCTCCTCCTCCAAATGATCTTCATTTTAATTAATATCATCTACTCCATGACCTTCATCATTACCAACAATTGGAGGAATCTCCAAATCATCCATAAGTGCAAAAACACCACCTCTACCGACATCTTCATCTTCTCCAACTTCAACTAAGATGTCTTCATATGAAGCATCCAAAACTTGAATTTGCTTTATTCTCCTCCATAGTCCATTCATCATCAAATGCAAAACCATCAATGTTAAAGTCTTTTGTTTTCCTAACATCCTTCTTCTCAAGCTTGAATTAGCCATCACAAGCACATCATTCATGATTGTATGCTGTAAAATTTATTTTTTTGGTGTGGACCTAAATAATTATAGAATTAATTAACACATCATACTAGCCTATCAAAAGTAATTATAAAATCATTTTCATAAATTTAATTTCTTACCCTCTCAAAAGCACTCCAATTACGTTCACAACTAGGGATGTCAACGAGACGGATAGGGTACGGGTAGTAGCTTCCCCGTACCCTACCTGATGGACAAAAACCCCCCCGTACCAATATCTGTTATGCGGGTACCTACATATTTTTTTAATATCCACAGATATCCACGAATATCCGCAAGTATTTACAAAAAGAAAAATTTAATATTTAACAACAACTTCTAATCATAATTTCAAATAAAAATACAATGCATAACATTTATAAATTTCAAACAAAGTGCAAATAACTCATTTAAATAGTGTTGAATGAAAATGTACAAATAAATAGAGATTTGTTAAAACCAATTGATAAAAAATAGCTTATTCAAAATCAATGTATTAATGTTTTAATCATTTTTTTTAATTTTTATTTAAATTAGAATATAGTGGGTACGAGTATCTACAGGTACGGATGCTATGATACTTGTACCACCTCGTTAACATGTGGGTATAAAAAATACTCATATCTGTTACCCGCGGGTATCCATTTTCAAAATCCATTTCCTACCTATTGCAAGTTTTATCCGAGGATACCTGCGGGTAAGGATCTCTTTGATATCCCTATTCACAACCAGATGAACTACATGTCAACTCAATATTCTAATGGCAAATCTTTGTAATTCTTGATGTTCATCACCATATGATTCACACCATTGCAATGGATTTTGGTTTTGAGTGCACAATGAGCTATCAAACTACCAAAAAAAAAATCCAGATTTGCTCTTGAAACTCTCAATTTAAGCATCAATCTTTTTTATCTCATCGATGTCTCCCATCAACTTATCCAAACAATCATACATTTCACGCTTCACCTTATAATCAACTTTAAATTCAGCATCGTAGGGCAACATGGAACTAAGGTAATAGCCGGCAACATGCAATGACCTATGCAATTGGTTTTCGTATCTTTGATCAATGATTTCCCAAAGGGGAGTGTAGCTGAATAAGATAAAAATAAATAAATTAATCTCCAAGCAGAGTTTATAGTTCTAAAAAATAAATTAGAAAATCTAATATAAGTGAAAGGTAATTAGTGCAATAACTTGATTGCTATCACAATCCTCTGCCCCTTTAATTTTGTCTCGTAGAAAAGATCGCAATTGTTTTATCCTGGGCGCTGTGACAGGATGGTGCTTAACACCATAACTAAATTATCAAACAGAAACTGCTCTCTTTCCTTCTTGTCTGGGACTACAAAAATAGTTTCTTGGCTTTCTGTGAGTGTCAATCCTTATTGTTTTAAGTGTGTTTCGATCGCCAAAGATTTTTCTTGTCCTTCTTTCTTATTCTGTACCCGGTGACTTTATTATTATTATTTTATCAAAAAGGCAGGTCATAATTAACATAAAAGTTAGTGTTTGAATTATAGTAGGAAACCTAACAATTGCATTGATTAAGCAGAAGCATTCTATTTGACTCTGGAAACTTAGAAAAATTGCTCTTTTTTTATTCGAAAATAAATGCCTTAAATATTTATAAAATTTAATTTGGAATTTACTTTAAATTGAAGGGTATCTTTGGCAAATCAAAGGTTGGAACCCGTGCCTTGTATATGCTAATAGATGGAGATATTGACTTTCCATATTCTATCCACATGTTTTAGGTTTATACGCTTATTTTGTTTGTAATATCTAAATGGTGTTTTGCTAATTGAGAAAGAAAAGGAGAGATTGCCAGTTTTCTCTTTACAGCTTCATGTTCGCTTTCATTTGTCATTTCATATAGTTTGAATCTGTGCTCCTTTATACTTGTGCAGGCAATATTCTGTTACTGGGTTACGTCAAATTTGTTTTCACTTGTATATGGACTTGGTAAGGTTCTTGACATTTTCATTTGCAATTTTACGTCTTTTTCCAATTTTCACCACTTAAATAGGTAGAAACCTGAATTTCTTGAAATGCATTTGCTTTGGGCCTTCAATCTACCATGCGAATCATGATTGCATTTATGTGGGCTAGAATGTATAGGGTACGTAATTGAAGAATCCATGGGTCCATAATCTTATTATTCTTTTTGAGTGCAGTCTTCTGTCTGTCCATGATGATCCAAAACAATCCAAGATGCACTTGCAAGTTACAGTCTTGCACTCTTAATACTGATTGATCTAATGTTTTAAACATATCAATGAAGTTGATTGCCTCTCTTACAATCATTCGTAGCCTGACTGACTTCCATTTACTTGTTAGTCCCTTCTAGAAAATCTGCTTGATCCCGATCAATATCTTCATACAAAATCACAACTATTCAATAGGGTTATGTTTTGTTCTCTCAATCTTTAGGACTTTTCAGAGTATTTCAATTCTCTGTTTTAGTCATTACTTATTTATTTATTTGCATTTAATTTCACAAGTAGATTTGCATACCATTCTGTGTGCAGTATTTTCTCTAGGTTGTCATAATTATGATCTTTTTTATTGTAATAATAAGATATTTAGTTCCCTTATTATTACCCCCTGAATAATCTACTTGATTCACAATTGTAGGATCAAGAACAAGATTAGTTTATGTAGTAGATAGCATCTTACTTGTGTGTATCGGTACACTTACTGTAAATCATTCAGCTTGGTCTAAATTCTGTTGATGTTATTAGTACCGGAATTAGAGGACTAAAATTTTATTTGATAAGGAGTAAATTTGACAAAAATTTAATCCTATAGTCATGGAACAAGCTGTCAAAACTGTGAGATTTAATGATTAAATTCATGTCATTTTTCTATGATGATGAAATTATTACCTCCGATGGGTGGGTTTGAGCTGTGTTAAAAACAAGAGGACTAAAATTCTCTTAATAAAGGAAAAATTGCAGTAGGTCTATAACACCCAAGTTCGAGGTTGTGTTTCATGTATAAATGAAGTTTCTAATTACTTATGTATCAAAATGGTGTTTTTCCACACCGAACTGTATTATACAAACACAAGCGATCCTTGTTATACACTCTTCTTTTTTTCTTCTTCCTAATCCCTATTTGCTCTTATTTCCAATTTTGCAGCGCTTAAAGTTCCTGGTGTAAAGAAAACATTGGGTATTCCTGAAATACCTGTTACTGCCCCCACCAGTGCTCCTCAATCGCCCTTTTCTATATTTCCCGCTCTAAAACAAGCTACCTCTGCGACAAATGAGTCAAGCCCAGTAGTACCTGATAAACCTTCAAAACATTTAAATACAAAGATATCATCTTCTGCTGTTATTAGTCAAAGGCTTAGAAGTTTAGAGAAACAAGTGAAAGGAAGAAAGAAAAACAAGTGAGTAAAATTTACTGTTTCTAGATTAGGCTATATCGAAATACGGAGCAATTGTGCTCATATTTTTGTTATATTTTATGATCCTGGGATGAGGGGAAATTAGTTCAAACATTGAGTGCTGATAATTTTGCATAGGGATTTGCCTATCATGTAGCCTACCCGCGATTCACGGGTTTCTAAATTCTCGTGTAAACATTGATTGCTAATAAGTTATGTATTTGACAATTGGTATGAGTTAAACGTGTGATTATTTATATTTCGATACTTGACAATTATTTTATTAGACATTATTTTCCTTCATTCATCGAATATGCCGCAGAGAATATTCAAGCTTGACCAAGAAACATGAAGAGTGTTGTGTTGTGAACATATAATAGTATGACAAGAAAATATTTTCCTTAATTTTAACGCGTATTCAATATTTTTGTACCCAGAAAAGTGAATTCAGGTGGGAATGCAAAGAAAATTTTGGATAACTTTGTGCTCAGATGTTTATGTTCAAATTATCAAAGCTGTTGAAATATTCAAATCAAAAAGATGAAAGGTTTAGGATAGAGAAAAAGGACGTGTGAGTGCTCTAAATTATTGAGAATGTGAATTTGGTTTCTATAATTGAATCAAAACAAAAAAAAATTGAAACCAATTTGAAACTTCTTAATAAAAATAAGGATAAAAAAATAATTTAAGCAAGTAACAATAGTCATGGGTACTGTGTATAATTGAGATATGAGTTTAGTTTTGTATTTCTTTTTGCTTTTTGTGCACATTTCAAACTCATTGTTTTCTCTCATTTTCTAATATATGTTTTTCCCCTCCTTCTAAAACACATTGTTATTTACTCTTCTTTTCTCTTGGATTTATTCTCTCAGTGCTTACTTATACTTTGCAAAACATCTTGTTTGTGTTTTAAGTCACTTTTTTACTGCAAATCTAGCTCTGACGGCATAAACATCAACACCAATCTTGAATTAAATTTTTTTAGTAGTTTAATTTATTAAATGAAATGTTACAAAGAAAATAATAATTTTTTTTCATGATTTTACGAGAACTTAAGAAGAATATATTTTTTGTTTGAGATTAAGAAAAATAGCTTGTTTTTATTTTTTAATTTTCTTCCTCAAACAAGCCGTATATAAATATAATATTTTTTTCACCAATTTTCTTATAGTTACTGTATATTATACAACACGTTTTAAATGATTTAAAACATAACTTTATCTTTTTTATCAGCATAAAACTATTTAATTGATATTTGTGGTATATATCTTTTTCAAGGAAAACATGGATAGTTAAGATGATAAGGATTGGAATATACTACGTACATGCACCTGCCCATCACAAATGTCTTGGAGGAAGAAGAACAAACTCATGAAAAATTTATTGTTAGGTTATGTATTTATATTCAAATTTTTAAATCGAATTCGGAAATATAATGATTAAATACATATACCTCTAACATCATTAAAATATTTTTAGTTTACCTTATGATTTGTTTTAAAATTTATGTAACTTAGATTTTTTTATTATTATTTAATATTAAAAACTGTGTATTATTGCTAGTATTGATTTTTTTTTATCATATTTGCTTAATTTTTATTTTATATAAAAGATTATTTAATAAACATTTGAATATATGTATACCTAATATTAAATAAAATTCATTGTTATTTTATATTGTAAAAAATATATATGTTTATTGTGACATTCAATTATTAGATATGTTTCTTTTGTTACGATTTTTATTTTAGTAAAAAATATTTAACATTCGACTATGTACAAATATTGATACAAATATGTTCTTATTAACAAAAAGAAAAATATGATACAAATTTTATATTCGTATAGAGATCTTTTATATATATATATATATATATATATATATATATATATATATATATATATATATATATATATATATATATATAATTTTTTTAATTAGAATGATAAATATTTGTACAAATGTAAGAACTATCTAGTTAGTAATTATTGTTATATTCAATAATATTACATCAAATCTCTAAATTGTTATTATTTTGTAAATTAAAAAAAGTAGAATTCCTATTGTGACATCCCAATTTAATAGAATAATCCTAATAAATAAAGAATCACATAATTATAAATAATTAGAACACGAAACATAAAGTATAAAGAAGTCAGTTATTACAGTTATCCGTAATATACCGAAAGTAGAGTTAAGACACAAAATACGCCATAAACTCAAACTTAAACGTAGAATAGTTTAAACTTGAGATTTGCTCAGAGAACAAGAGAACAACAAAGGCAACAATGTCCCAGAAGATGCTCCATAGAGCAAGGTACAACCCATGTATGACTACACCATAACATCTCCATCATTACGACGACCACCAAGGGTCTCCACATCTGCTCCCACATTGGTGATCATCGCAAAAAGGAAAACCAATCAAGAAACAAACACAACAAGAAATGGTAAGCTAAAGATAAAAATAATTCTCATCATATATATGTAAACCAGAAAATTTTGAACAGGCATTTCGGTAAGTATACAAGGTATGTAATGACAAACAATAAAGACCCTCTAACTCAATTATTCTGATACATATAAAGAGATCGGGTTCACCGGATGCTTGCACTTGTGGTAACCTTTACTTCTCTGCATATCTATTGTCAATGGGTTTCACCCTACCACGCATAAGGTTAGCTCATGATTATCTAGGGCCATTATTCTGCCAAAGACTGATCGATTCTTTAGGGTTTTAGGATGCAACCTTGCTTGAATGCTTATCTGATTATATACACTACAATACCACCATGAAATCTTACCAAGAGTCTCATGAAATTACGTCTAGCTCATACCATATCCTTGTTCTCACACCAAGTCCACATGTTATCTCAAAACATCATAATCTCATGCCAATGCACAACCCACCAACCAATTCATAATTCATTTCATACCAAGCACATCAATATCACCTAAAACATACATAGTCATAGGTTCATGCTTTTAGGGGTAATTAAATCAATCCACAAGTGAAATCACAGAGTTTGAAACAAATCTGCCTCATGCTCGCTCAAGCTAAGAGGTCTCGCTCAGGCGACAAGGTCCCCTCGCTTAAGCTAGACTTTCCTCGCCTAAGCGAGAACTCGAACAGAGGGTACAATGAATCACTACGAGTTTCGCCTGAGTGAGTTTTCTTGCTTGGGTGAAAATTCTCGCCTGAACGGCCAAAGGAGAGTTCTCTGCTATTCTCACTTAGGCTAGAGGATTCTCGCCTGGGAGAGAATAGAAGTTTCTCTCCTGCTCCTTCATGCAACATCAACATCCATCCAGAAAATACATACATTATATTATTACACCATCACAATCATCATCCAAGCACTTGAACACGAAAACAGAACCAAAACAAGCAAAATATTTAAAAAAAACGTGCAAAACCCTTGCTTCCCTTACCTCGAAACTGAAAGCTAACTTAAGGAACCCTTAGTGGAGGAGCACCAAGACCTGGAGCAATTTAAGGAGCTGAAACAGAAACATAGGTGGACGAGAATGAGACCAAGACTGAGATTAATGTAAAATCCGAGCTTAGGAACGTAAAACAAAAAGGAACAAAAGGTGGGTATTGACTTATGTGGAAAAAAAATACGCCCAGCTAGCTCAGAGGAAGTTCTCTTAAGAACCCTAGCTCAGCTCCTGCTTCACACTAGGAGGAAGAAGGTGAACTGTTTGTGGAAAAGAAGACAAAATGAAAGTAAGTGGCTAGAAACAAAAAGTGGGTCTTACACCTATAACTCAAAAATTTGGTTTCTTTTAATGTAAGTTTTTTTTCAAATTTATTAAAATATATACATTTTTAAAATAATAATACAAATAAATCATACATAAAAAATAACATGACTTCAAAATAAAGAACTCATACTAATTAAATACGTTTTCAAAAACAATGAAAAAGAAGTCATATTTTGAAATATATACTTTTACCTTTTTTTAGCAAGTCCACTTTATGAAGACAGCTTCACTTTTTTGTTTTATGTTTAGAAGGACATGTATTTATTTATAGTAGCCCCACTTTACAAAGACGTCCTAACTTCTTTGTTTTGTTTTGTTTTTTGTTTTTTGTTTTTTAAATTTTATAGAAGTATTATATGTATAATACGACTTTTCTTTTCTTTTCCATTTTTTATTTTTATGTTTGTTAAATTTTATTTTCATAATTTAATAAATCAATTTTGTTTTAAATTTTACGTAAACTCTTTTTGGAAATATTTTTTAATAATCTAATTAATAAATTAAAATAAAAAATCTATAATTTTTAAAGTTTTTTTTCTTTTTTTAAATTTTTATATAAATATTTTTATTTGAAGTTTTTTTAGCTAATTTGATTTTTAAAATTTATTGGTGATTTTTATTTATGTGTACATATATTTGAAAAATATATGATAAAAATTTAATATTTAATTTTGCATTTATTAATCAAATAATTAAAAGAACTTTTATATAAGAAAGTATATTCATCTAAATTAAAATAAATAAAAAAACAAAATTATGAATCCAAAGCACATCCTACCATTACATTAAAAACAACACAAAAAAGAAAAACAAATGTAATTAAAATTGTAACACCCCATTTAATTAATACCCCAAATTAAAAGAGGCGTCACACAAAATAATATAATAGTGCGGTTCAGGAGTGTAAACATTACTCCCTACAGTCGTTCAAAAGAAAACAGGAGAGAAACTGGGCACACCACGATGCCAATAACAAAGCATAATAAAGTACGACAGTATTTTAAAATAAAGCTCAATGACCAGATAATACATGGGCCATAGCCCTAACAGGAAAGCCCAAAAGCGGAAACCAGCCCAGACGGCTATGCAGCGGAGCCATCATCGCCCTGTTGACCACGAGTATTTCTCGCATATGTTCACATCAATAAATTGATGATCATAGCAAAGAGAGATCCACACCACAAAACATACAACAAACAAAAGGATAAGCTAGAACCAAATAGATTTTTATCATGCAATCAGATACACTTTCCCAGTCAAATATACACACATCATCCAAGCATGTTATGACTTTCAAATCAATACACTAAGACTCGACCCGACTCATCCAGATACATATAATCTAGTCAGATTCAGCGGATGCTTGCACTTGTGGTGGATATCTCTGCTCACCCCCGAGCTAAGTGTTACAAGTGTTACAATGTCTCAATACCCC